>Ga0183100_1000198_pt1 | contig 70889 bp, 60 predicted proteins | sample Biomet2_FD_127789 | JGI IMG/M metagenome (GOLD analysis project Ga0183100, IMG submission 127789) | Microbial communities from bioreactor (seeded with anoxic lake sediment) at LBNL, California, USA - Biofuel metagenome 2 | ecosystem: Engineered > Bioreactor > Anaerobic > Unclassified ...
CCAGCACCTTGCGCCCCGACCCCCGGCAAAAACAGGCGGAAGGAGTGCCGTCTTGCCCTACAAAAAGGGCAAGACGCGCCGGAGGGAGCGGTATTTTGCGCCCTCCGGAACTTTGCATTACCTCCCGAATGTCTTAACCGGAGCACCAAATGCGCAGCATTTGATGCGGATCTCAAGTACCCGGCACCGGCACCCTGCCGGTCGGGAGGAGGTTTGGAGGAGGGCGAAGCGCCTCCTCCGATTCCCATAGCCAAGTATACTATGAGCCGGATGATTCAAGAAGGGTTCCGGCCAGGGCGCAGAAGTTGATCAGACCGTGAACAAGAATTGCGGTGGCAAGATTTCGCCGCAACAGATAGGTGAGTTGAAAGCCGAGACCCATCAGGAACAGGGCGGGCATTCCGTAGAGAAAGAAGTGGGCGCAGGCGAACAGGAAAGAGGTCAACAGGATCGCGGTCCACGCGCCCAGCGGGCGGAACAATCCGAAGAGGAGCCGCCGGAAGAAGATTTCTTCGGCGATCGGGACGGTGACGGTCAGGACGAATCCGAGTAAAATCAGCGCCGCCGGAGAAGCGCCGGCAATCTCCTTCAGCAGATCCTGCTCTTCCTGATACGGAATTCCGGTCCAGTCGAGGAACGCCTGCCACGCCACGGTCACCGCGCCGCTGAAGAGAAGAATGGCGGTGCAGGTTGCGATGGCGATCCATACATCGAGCCACTTCAGCGGCCGGATGCCGAGCTTGGCGAACACCTTTCCGCAGGGCGGCCAGATGGCGACGCCCGTGATCAGGGCGGCGACTCCGAAGAAATTCCAGATGACGGTCGCTGCGCCGGGAGAATCCGCGATATTTGCATGAAATACGATCATTCCGAGAAAGACGGTGGCATAGACGCCCACCGCCGCCATGCCGATCGAGCCGAATAAGATGAGCAGCAGAACCGGCCAGGCGAGACTGTACCTCCGCCAGGGGATGCGTTTCAGTTGCGCCGCAAGCCGGGTCAACTCCGCCCTCCCCGTTTGAGGGTGATTTTCCGTTCGGAATCGGAGAGATGGCGAATTTCGATCACCAGCGCCGAATCGGGCATGATGTCGGCGATCCGCTCGGGCCATTCGACGAGAGCGGTCGATTCGGGGTCGTCGAGAAATTCGTCCACGCCGAACGCGAGGGCCGACGCGGAGTTGGCGATCCGGTAAAGGTCGAGATGGTAGAGCATCCCCTTCCCGCCCGGCAGCGGATACTCCTGGACGATGGTGTAGGTCGGGCTGGAGACCGGCTCGGTGATACCGAGTCCGCGCGCGAACCCGCGCGAAAAAACCGTTTTGCCCGCGCCGAGGTCGCCGTCGAGCGCGATCACGCTGCCCGGAGGCAACTCCCTGGCCAGCGCCGCCGCGAAAGCTTCGGTCTCCGTTTCGGAGCGGCTGATGATTTCCCGTTCAATGCTCATATCCGCGTTTCCCTCCGGTCAAGAGCGACCCGCCGGTGAGGTCGAGGATGTCCGGGTCACCGGATTCCGCGACGCCGATCCGGGTCAGCTTCGTCATAAAGTTCCAGTTTCGCACCAGTTCTGCCTCTTTTCCGGCCGGAACCGTAAACAGCAATTCGTAATCCTCTCCGTCGGAGAGCGCGCCTTCGCGCGTCGCCCCTGCCCGCAGCGGCAGCGCGCCGGGGTCGATGCGCAGCCGGAGACGCGACGCCTCGGCCAGCCGTTCCGCATCGAGCAGGAGGCCGTCGGAAAGATCGAGCATCGCCGAAGCGAACCCGTTGTCGGCCAGAAACTTTCCTTCCTCCAGCCGCGGGTCGAACGTGAGATGGTGCCCGCTCGAAAGCGAGTTGCCGAGCGTCCCGGTGACATAGAGCGCGTCGCCGGGTTTCGCTCCGCAACGGAGCAGGAGTTTCGCCTCTTCCGCTTCGCCGAGGATGGTGAGCGACGCGACTTCTCCTTCGCCTGGAAGCCCGGCGAGATCGCCGCCGACCACCGCCACGCCGTAGCGCGCGCCGGCCTCGGCAGCGCCGCGGCAGAAGGCGAGCACCCAGTCGGGGCCGCGCCCACCGGCGGCAACGGCGAGCAGCGCCCATTTCGGGACGCCCCCCATCGCGGCGATGTCGCTCAAATTCCGGCACATCAGCTTGCGCCCGGCCGCTTCCGGCGGGGTCGCGTCGCGGTGATAGTGCACGTCGCCGACCACCTGGTCGACGGCGGCGAGCAACACCCGCCCGCCGGTCCACGCCAGCGCCGCGCAATCGTCGCCGGGGCCGGTCACCACGCCGGCGTTCTGCGGCAGCGACGGCAGAAGCTGCCGAAGTATGTTCAATTCTTCCAACATGCCATTCAATATACCTCTCCGAAAAAGAGAAGTCAACTTGAAATGCCCCCTTTGCCGGGTATATTATACCCTATAGAACGCGAACTTTTTGACACTACTATTTTCACGGAGAATCGGACGCATGTGCGGAATCGCCGGAATCATCAACCACCATGCCGACCCGGCCGCGGGCAAGCAGATCGCGGCGATGAACGACACGCTCTGCCATCGCGGACCGGACGCCTCCGGCACCTATCTCGACGATGATATCGCCCTCGGCCACCGCAGACTTTCGATCATCGACCTCGCCGGCGGCGGCCAGCCGATGGCGAACGAGGATGAGAGTGTCATCGCCGTCTTCAACGGGGAAATCTACAACTTCAAGACGCTGCGCGACATCCTGCTCCAGCGCGGACACATGTTCCGCACCGAGAGCGACACCGAGGTGATCGTCCACCTTTACGAAGAGCTCGGCAACGAATTCGTCCATATGCTTGAAGGAATGTTCGCCTTCGCCGTCTACAACCGCAAGACCCGCCGGGTGCTGCTCGCCCGGGACCGCATGGGGCAGAAGCCGCTGCTCTACTTCATGACCGGCGGGACGCTGGTCTTCGCCAGCGAATTTTCGGCGCTCAAGCGCCACCCGGCCATGCCGATGGAGCTCGACGTCAACGCGGTGAGCGACTATCTGTCGTTCCAGTACGTGCCGGGGCCGGGAACCATCTACCGCAATGTGCAGAAACTCACGCCGGGGCACCAGCTTGAATTCCGCCTCGGCGAAGGAACGACGTCGATCCGCGCCTACTGGCGGCCGAATTTCGCGCTCAAATCAACCGAACCGTTCGCCGACGCCGCCCGCGAACTCCGCCGTCTGGTGGAAAAAGCGGTCAAGCGCCGGCTGATGTCCGACGTTCCGCTCGGAACCTTTCTCTCCGGCGGCGTCGATTCGACCATCATCACCGCGATAGCGGCGGAGAAGCGGCATCCGGAGAAAACCAACGCCTACACCATCGGGTTCACCAGCGCCGCCTACGACGAGCGCCCCTATGCGACCCGGGCCGCCGAGGCGATCAACCACAGCATCGGCGGCGGGCTCATCCAGCGCGAAGCGGTGGTCGACGCCCAGGATTTCTCGCTGGTCGAAAAAATGGCCGCGCATTGCGGAGAACCCTACGCCGACGCCTCGATCCTGCCGACCGCACTGCTCTCGGAATTCGCCGCGTCGGAGGTGAAGGTCGCCCTCTCCGGCGACGGGGCGGACGAGCTTTTCTGCGGCTACGAACGCTATCTGGCGATCCGCTACGCCTCGCGGCTCTCGCTGCTGCCGGAGGCGCTCTCGCGGCCGCTGATCAGCCCCCTCGCGGCGCTGTTTTCGGACGGCGGCGAACGGACCCGGTCCGGCCGGATGCGCCGTTTCCTCCGGGTGACGGCCAGCCCCGAAAAACTGCGCTATTTCACGCTGCTCAACCGCTGCGACGCCTCGCTCAAGAATTCGCTGTTCGGGGGGAAGCTCCGATCGGCGCTGGAACGGAATTCGTCCGAATTGTTCGACTCCCTGCAGTGGGAGCTCTCCAGCGCCGACCCGATCGAACGGCTGTCGGAGCTCGACCAGCGCACCTACCTGCCCGGCGACATCCTGACCAAGGTGGACATCGCGTCGATGGCCGCGTCGCTCGAGGTCCGCTCCCCGTTCCTCGACCGCGAGGTGGTCGAATTCGCCGCCCGGCTGCCGCTCAGTTATAAACTGCACGGCGGGAAGCGTAAACACATCCTGATCGAAGCCTTCCGCGACATCCTGCCGCCGGAGATCGCCGCCCGCCCCAAGAAGGGGTTCGGCGTTCCGGTGGCGGCCTATCTGCGCGGCGAGTGGCACAATCTCGCGGAGCAGGCGCTGTTCGACGGCAAACTCGCCACCGACGGCTACTTTCAGAAGCTGACCATCCGGCGGCTCTGGAAGGAGCACCAGTCGGAGCGGCGCGATCACAGCTACCTCCTGTGGAGCCTGCTGATTTTCTCGCTGTTTCTGGAAAACAACCACCGAGGAGTACAAGTATGAAGAAGGAAAAAATCGTCATCATCGGCAGCGGCCCGGCCGGATATACGGCGGCCATTTACGCCGCGCGCGCCGAACTCGATCCGTTTGTCCTGGCGGGGGCGCTCCCCGGCGGACTCCTGACCCAGACCACCCATGTCGAGAACTTCCCCGGCTTCCCCGAGGGAGTCACCGGCTTCGACTTGGTCATGGGAATGCAGCAGCAGGCCGAGCGCTTCGGCGCGCGGGTCGAATACGACGAGGCCCATCGGCTCGAACTCACCGACGGCGGAGTGCAGACCATCCATCTTTCCGGCGGCGAAACGATCGAAGCCGACGCGGTGATCCTCGCCACCGGCGCCAGCCCGCGCTACCTGGGCATCCCCTCCGAAGAGCGGCTGCGCAACAAGGGCGTCTCCGCCTGCGCCACCTGCGACGGCGCGTTCTACAAAGAGGTTCCGGTCGCGGTTCTGGGCGGCGGCGACTCGGCGATGGAAGAAGCGCTCTTCCTAACCCGTTTCGCGAGCAAGGTTTACGTGGTGCACCGCCGCGACGAACTGCGCGCCTCGCGGATCATGGTCGAACGCGCCAAGGCGAACGAGAAGATCGAATTCGTCTGGTCGAGCGTGGTCGAAGAAATTCTCGGCGAAGAGAAGGTCGAAGGCATCCGGGTCGGCAACGTCAAGACCGGCGAAAGCTCGGTCATCGAGTGCAAGGCAGTCTTCGTCGCCCTCGGCCATGTGCCCAACACCGCACTGGTCAAGGATTTCCTCGACATCAACCCGGCCGGGTACGTGCTGCACGAGGCGGACTCTTCCAAGACCAAACTCGCCGGAGTCTTCGTCGGCGGCGACTGCGCCGACCCCACCTACCGGCAGGCGATCACCGCCGCCGGAATGGGCTGCCGCGCCGCGATGGACGCCGAACGCTACCTCGCGGAAGCGCATAAATAATTCGGAATTCACCGGCAGGGAGGAAAGCGTAGAGGCTTTCCTCCCCGTTTTTTATTCGGCCCAGCGCGCCGGTTTGACTGCGACCGCTAGGTCGGCCGGGGGCGAATAGTCGTAGTCCACCCAAATATCCGCCCCGCCCGCGGATTGGAAATGTTCCAGCATATCCCGGAACAGGTCGACCTCGTTGTTTCCGAGGTCGATACAGCCGCGGGAGCCCTTGCGGGTGCCGCCATGCAGGACGAAGAAATTCCGGCCGAAGCAGTTGGTCTCCGGATAAGGGTTCAGCTGTGCGAAGAAATGTCCCCAGGTGTCGGCGTCCCGCGCCTGAAGCAGGCCGGAGGTCAGCCAGCGGCGCCAAAAGGGAGCGTCGGCAACCCGGTTCCAGGTCTCGAGCGACCAGATCCCCCGCTCGCCGGCAGCAGCCCGGCACAGCCGCACCGGAATCCGGTAGCGCCCGGCGGGAATCGGCCCGGCCGACGGCCGTTTCTGGTCCTCCGGAGAAAAGCGGAATGCGCCGGATTCGTCCGGAATTCCGGAAGTCGCCTCCCAGGCGGCGTAAATTGTGCCGCGATCCGGCGACACGCGGTAAATCGCCGTCCCGTTGAAGAGATAAAACTCGCACATCGACATATCGCGGTCGATCGAAGTCTCCAGAAGATCGAGCGGGAGATTACGCTTGCGATATTCGCGGGCGACGACCGCGGCGACAAAATAGAGCGCGCAAGCCGCGATGAGCGCGGCGGCGGCGTACTTCAATAAGGTTCGACGGGACATTTCCAGACAGCTCCGATCCGGGTCATGGAAAGCCATGCTTTCACTGCGGCCGGGAATTCATAAAACAGATTGACGGTATGCCAGTTCCGCCAGGAGTAGCGGAGATAGCGAACATCGCGCGCGGCGAATCCGACCGGGTCCATCCCCAGCGATTCCGCCATATACAGCGCGCGGATGTTGTGCCGCCGCTGGGTGATGATGACGAAACGGCTGCAGCGGAAGTAATATTTCATGGTCCGCAGCGATTCGAAGGTGGAGCGGCCGGTCCGGTCGGTCAGGATCGCCTCCGCCGGAATTCCCCGTTCGATCAGGTCCGTCCGCATCGAACCCGGCTCGTCGGTCGTCGGCGAAGTGCCGCCCGAGACGACGATCTTGCGGAATTTCCCGGCGCGATACAGCTCGGCCGCCGCGTCGATCCGGAATTGATAATAGTAGTTGACCCGCCCGTTTTTGAGCCGGGGCGCACAGCCGAGCAGCAGGGCGAACTCCTGCGGTTCGAGCGTGTCCGTTGTCCTCAACCGTTCGGCGGCCGCCTCCACCCGGTGCACGATGGCAAACAAAACGGTCGCGCCCAGCAGCATCAGCGCAAGAGCGACGAGAGTCAGGCGTTTCCAGTGTTTGAGAAATTTGCGGAGGTTGCGGATCATTCGGCGGCCTCCTTTGCGTCCGGAATCCGGGCCAACACAACGTCGTCCAGCAGCAATTCCGTGTTCACAGCGTAAAAACCGATGCGGAAAAGCGGACTGTCTGCCGCCGCCGTTTCCGGGATTTCGACCAGGAACCGGCTGACCCCGTCATGTACCATAAACAGTTGTGCCATAGGAGCTTCAGAAACCCATTTCCCCTCGGCGTCCGAGGCGTGAATCCAGAGCGAAAATGCCGCGCCCGCCGTTCCCTTGACGGAAAACGCGAACCGGTAACGTCCGCGAGGGAACGCCCGGGAGCAGACCTGATTGCCGTTTCGCCAGCAAATCCGCAGCGACGAATTGCCGGAGACGGGATTGTCAGACCACAAGCTGAATTCCGGCGCGGTCTCCGGCTGTGTCGGCCGCGGAATCCAGCAATACCATTCGGCGGGCAGAGTCAATTCCGGCCGGTCGTAAAACCGGTATCCGCGTTTGCGATAACGACGCAGGAACGGTTCCGCTTCCGCCGCCGCCATGCCCGTCTCCAGCCCGGAGTCGGCGAATGCGTTGACGGCGTCCGCCGGGATTTCCGAATTCCGGGGGCGGGGCGTGTACCGGTAGACCCGCACCTCGTGCCGGGGACCGCGCGGAATCCGGGCGCAGAGAACGGCGGCCGGATCGTCCGCCGTCGGGGAGTCGGACGCAACATGGCGAATCACCCAGAGCGGACCGGGTGCGGACTGAAACAGCGAAAATCCGCCTTCCTCGCCGGTCAAGTCCTTCTCCACCCGGCAATGCAGGTAATAGCCGTACCGCCCGGCATGTTTCTCCGGCGCATAGACCGGTTCTCCCATATGGCGCAGTTCCGCCAGCCGCTCCGCGGTCCGCATCACATACGGCGATTCCGGGCGAAGAAAGTCTTTGACGGCGGCAATGCCGATCAGGACCAGGAATCCGGCCAGCAGCGGAAACTTCAAACGCGGCCATTCCTCCATAAGTTTCACCGGCGCATAGACCGCCAGCCCAAGCGCCACAGGCAGCATCCCGGCGGCGTAACGGGAGGAATCGATGCAGAACGCGATCCGCCACAGCCACATGCCGCCATAGACGGCGACGAGAAAGATCGTCCGCGGATTGCGGTTTTTCCACATCAGCAGCGCGCAGCCGAGCAGGGAGAGGACCGCGCAGGGCGGCCACAGCATATCGGGAATCACGTGAAGCGCGGAGTCCAGAATCATCCCTTCTCCCAACGCGATTGAATGTTGAACCACTGCTTGTGGAGATAGCGGACGCCGCAATCGGCGAATTCCACCGGGCCGAAGCCGGAAGCGAACCCGAAGAGCAGCAAAAACAGCATCGCCGACGCCCCGAACCTGGCGAGCGCAGCGAACGCCCCGCCAATCGCCATCTTCCGGACGGCGAACAGCTGGAAGAATACGATGCCGAAGAGGATGAGCAAAAACTCCCAGTTTTCATACCGGGTCAGCACCGCCGCGCACCAGACTGCACCGGCGGCGATCCAGTCGCGCTTCCGGTCGCCAAGCAACATGCGGGAGAACAGCCAGACCAGTGCGGAAACCAGAAACACGCTGAGTCCGCCGCGCAGCGGAACCCGAGAAAAATCGACCAGCCCGGGGTGGAACAGCGCCAGCAGCGCAGCGCCGTAACGAATCCGGCGGTCCGGCGTCCACTCGCACACAGCGAGGTAGACCATCACGGGAACCAGCGACCCGGGGAACACGGAAATCGCCTTGCCCGCACCCTCGGCGGTCAGTCCGCACGACATGCCAAGCTTAATCAGGAAGAAGAACAGCGGCGGCGGGTAGAACGGCGTACCCGGTGCAAGTCGGGTCCAAGCCTCCAGCAGGGCGTCGAGGGTTCCGCCGTGGAACCACCCTTCCGCCACCCCCAGATACAATACGGCGTCACGCGGAATCTGCGGCTCAAGAGAAAGCGAGATCAGACGAATCGCCAGTGCAACAACAAACAACCCGACACAGGCGAGCAACGGCTCGTGCGCCGGGCAAAACTTCTTCATATCCATGGTACCATGTCAAAAAACGAAGCCGATTTCTTCGGCCCTGAATCAAAATGATACTTTACCATTTCCAGGCCGTTTTGTCAAGAACCTTCACCGCAGAAATAGCAGATATTATTCCACTTAAACAAGCACATCAAGCAGCCGGAGCGCGGCGGCGTCGAGTCGCGGCTTCCGGTCCCGGAGCGTCGCCGGGTCGTAGCGGGTCAGCAGTTCGTCGAGCGTCACCTCTTCGCCGAACTCCGCCCAGCCGCACCAGAAGCCGAGCAAGCCGAGAATCGTTTCGCGGCGAACGCCGCGTTCGAACAGCGCCTCCAGCGTCAGGCTCCCGGTCCGCTTCGACAGCCGCTTCCCCTCCGCGTCGGCCGCAACCGGCACGTGGCAGAACTCCGGAATCGGAAATCCCGGCGCCAGCGCCCGGTAAAGCAGGATCTGCCACGGCGTGCAGTCGAGCAGGTCGCCGCCGCGCACCACCTCGGTGATCTCCATTTCGATATCGTCCGCCACCACCGCCAGCTGGTAGCCGACACCGTCCGGATGGCGCGCAATGGGGAAGTCGCCGTAGCTCTCCGCCGGATTGCACCGCACCTCGCCGCAGATCCGGTCGCGGAACTCAATCGTCTCGTCCGGCGCACGGAACCGCCACGCCGGGTGTCGTTTGCCCTCCAGAAACCGTTCCGCCTCGGCATAGGTGGCGAACCGGTCCCGGCAGCGGCCGTCGTAAACCCGGTAGTCCCCCGCATGCGGCGCCAAAGCCGCATTGTGCGCATCGTGCCGCGAACAGACGCACGGATAAACCAGCCCCAGCTGCAGCAGCCGGTCCAGCGCCGCCCGGTAGCGTTCGCCGCACCCGCTCTGCCGGTACGGTCCGTGCGGACCGCCGACGCCGTACCCCTCGTCCCACTCCAACCCCAGCCGGAGCAGGTCGCGGCAGTTGCCGTCCGCCACCGCGGGATCGCAGCCGTGCCCGTCGATGTCCTCGACCCGCAGCACAACCACGCCCCCCTGCTTCCGCACCGACAGCCACGCCACCAGAAACGTCAACGCATTCCCCAGATGCAGCGCCCCCGTCGGACTCGGCGCAAACCTCCCTCTTTTCTTAGGATGCATGGAACTTGGGGCGGGGAAGGGAACCTTTTTTTCGCGTGAAAAAAAGGTTTCCTTCCCCGCCCCATCCTTTTCAAAAAAAGCGGCGATTGGCAGACTTTTGCAGGCAGCAATGTAACGTGGTCGCTTGAAGGCGGTTGACCCGAAAGGCCAGCACAATGTCCGCCTCTCCGCCATCACGATTAATCGCGCGGGAACTGATTGTTGGCGTGGGCCATCCAGCGGTTGACCACCGGGCTGATGACGAAGTCTTCGAGGCAGGCGTCGCGCTGAAAGGCGTAATCGCAAAACGGGCATCTGGCGTACACCTCAAGATCGGCAGGCGCCAAAAACTCGCCGCACTTGGGGCATTTGAGGATGCCGTGCGACGGTTTTCCGTTTTTCGAGTTTTTGCAGAGATCTTTCATAATTCCGATTAATATAATATGAAATGATTGAAAATCCAGCCCCGGACAGCTATTTTATGAGGATAAATCATTATCGGTAAATTTTTCAGGAGAGGCAAAAGTCATGGCACTTTGGGGAGGCAGGTTCAGTTCGGAAACCCGGAACGACGTGGCGGAGTACTCCGAGTCGATCTCGTTCGACCAGCGTCTTTATAAATTCGATATCGCCGGGAGCAAAGCGCACGTCACCATGCTGGCGGAGCAGGGAATCATTCCGGCGGAGACCGCCGGGGCGATCCGCGCCGAGCTGGACCGGATCGAACAGCGCATCGACTCCGGCGACTTCCGGTATGACATCGCGATGGAAGACATCCACATGCACATCGAGAGCGCGCTGATCGACGTGCTCGGCGCGGAAGGCGCGCGCGTCCACTCCGCCCGCAGCCGCAACGACCAGGTGGCGCTCGACGTGCGGCTCTATCTGCGCAGCGAGGTCGATTTCCTGATCGGCGAACTCCGCCACTTCCAGCGGGCGCTGGCGACAAAAGCCGCCGCGCATCCGCGCACGGTCATGCCGGGCTTCACCCATCTCCAGCACGCCCAGCCGGTGCTGTTCGCCCACCACCTGCTCGCCTATGTCGAAATGCTCGATCGCGACGCGGAGCGGCTGGCCGACTGCCGGAAGCGGATCGACGTGATGCCGCTCGGCTCCGGCGCGATCGCCGGAACCACGCTGGCCATCAACCGCGAACGGGTGCGCGAGCTGCTCGGTTTCAGCCGGGTCACCCGCAACAGCATGGACGCGGTGGCCGACCGCGATTTCGCCATCGAGTTGGTTTCGGCGCTGGCGATCTTCGCCATGCACACCAGCCGCCTGTCGGAAGACCTGATCCTCTGGTGCAGCCAGGAGTTCGAGTTCATCGAACTCGACGACGCCTTCTGCACCGGCTCGTCGCTGATGCCGCAGAAGAAGAACCCCGACGTCTGCGAGCTGACCCGCGGCAAGACCGCCCGGGTCTACGGGGCGCTCACCGCGCTCTTGACCATGTGCAAGGGGCTGCCGCTCACCTACAACCGCGACCTTCAGGAAGACAAGGTGGCGATTTTCGACGCGCTCGACACGGTGAAGAGGATTCTGCGGGTTTATCCGCCGATGGTCGAAACGATGAAGCTCCGCGAAGCGAACATGCTCGCCGCGGCGAGCGACCCGGCGCTGATGGCGACCGACATCGCGGAGAAGCTGGTCGAACTCGGCGTGCCGTTCCGCACCGCGCACCACCGCGTCGGCGCCTTCGTCAAGTACTGCAAGGAGCACCAGATGGCGCTCGACAAGGCGACGCTTGAGGAGATGCGCGAAACGATTCCCGAGGCGACGCCGGAGTTCCTGACGCTGTTCAACCCGGTCGAAAGCGTCGCCAAGCGCGACATCGTCGGCGGGACCGGCTTCGACCAGGTGGCAAAACAGCTCGATTTCTGGAAAAAAGCGCTTGAAATTTAAGCGGGCGCGACTATATTAAACGAATCGCCGCATCGATTTCCGGTGCGGAGTACAATAATTTAATCGATGGCGTCTTGCAAAAAAATAAGCGCCGCAGAAACAAGGAGCCGTGAAATGGCAAAGATTTCGATCAACGATCTGTTGGAAGCCGGATGTCACTTTGGTCACCAGACCCGTCGCTGGAACCCGAAGATGAAGGAATACGTCTACGGAGCGAAGAACGGGATTTCGATCATCGACCTCACCAAGACCATGCATCAGATCGCGGCGGCCTGCAACTTTCTGCAGCGCGTGGTGGCCAACGGCGGAGACATTCTCTTCGTCGGAACGAAGCGCCAGGTGCGCGACCTGGTCAAGGAACTCGCCGATGAGACCGGCATGTTCCACGTCTCCGAGCGCTGGCTCGGCGGCACGCTGACCAACAACGTCACCATCCGCAAGAGCATCGCCAAGATGGCCGACATCGACAAGACGCTCGGCTCCGATTCCGCCAAGGGCATGAAGAAGAAGGAAATCGCCGGCCTGGTCCGTCACGCGGAGAAACTTCACCGCGACCTCGACGGCATCGCCAACATGAAGCGTTTGCCCTCCGCGCTTGTCGTCATCGACGTCTGCAATGAGATCAACGCGGTCCGCGAAGCGAACAAGCTCAACATTCCGATTGTCGCGGTCGTCGACACCAACGGCGACCCGTCGCTGGTCGACTTCCCCGTCGCCGCGAACGACGACGCGGTCAAGTCGGTGCAGATCATCACCAACCTCTTCTCGGAAGCGGTCAAGATCGCCCGCGAAATCCACCTGAAGAAGGTCTCCGAAGAACGCGACGCCGCCGAAGCCGCGAAGAAGCTCGCTCAGGAGAAGGCCGACGACGACGACAAGGCCGAAAAGGCCGACAAGCCGCGCCGCCATGCCCCGCGCAAGGACGCAGCCAAGGCCGAGGAGAAGCCGGCCGAAGCTCCCGCCACCGCCGAGTAACTCCAACACGAATCCGAGAGGAGATTTCATAATGGCTGCTATCACCGCGAAAATGGTTCAGGACCTCCGGGAGAAGACCGGGGCCGGTATGATGGACTGCAAAAAGGCTCTCACCGCCGCCGACGGCGACATGGAGCTGGCGATCGAAAACCTGCGTAAATCGGGCGCCGCCAAGGCGGAGAAGAAGTCCGGCCGCAGCACCAACCAGGGCAAAGTCCTGACCGCTGTCGAAAACGGCAAGGCGTCGATCATCGAAGTCCTCTGTGAGACCGACTTTGCGGCCAAAACCGACAAGTTCGTCGATATGGTCAACAAGTTCGCCGCCGATATGCTGGCGATGCCGGGCAACGGCGACATCAGCGCCGAAGTCCAGGAAAGCGAAAAGACCGCGCTCACCGACACGATCGGCGTGATCGGCGAAAACATGCAGATCCGCCGCGCCGCGAAGTGGGAAGGCGGAGAAAAGTACGTGAGCTACCATCACGACGGCGGCCGCGTCTCGGTTCTGGTCGAAGTCGCCGGCGAAGACGATGCGGTCGTGCTCAACGACATCTGCCTGCACATCGCGGCCTTCCGTCCGCGTTACATCACCGAGAACGATGTTCCGGCCGAAGTAATTGCCAAGGAAAAAGAAATCGCCGCCGCCGCCGATCCGAAACTCAAGGACAAGCCGGCCGCGATGCTGGACAAAATCCTTGCCGGCAAGATCCGCAAGTTCTACAGCGAAGTCTGCCTGATGGATCAGCCCTGGGTCCGCGACGACAAGTCCAGCCTCGGCAAGCTGCGTCCGAAGTGCAAGATCACGCGCTTCGTCCGCTGGGAAGTCGGCGAAGAGCTCTGACAATTCGTTCCCCGTCGGGGAATATGGGAACCGGGAGACGGAAAGAGATTCTTTCCCGCTCCCGGTTTTTTCATGTCCGAGCGGATAAAAAAAAGGCGCCGGGGAACTCCCGGCGCCTTCTTATTTTCGAACTCAGAACCCGGGCCCCAGGAGGATGCGGGGACTTTTGGCCAGGAACGGCTGAGGCTCGATGGAATTGCCTTCGATCCGCGGTTTTTCCGAAATCGACAACGCGTTGCTTCCGGTCAGTTTCTTGAATTCCGGCAGGACGACGGTCCGGGAATCGAATTTCATCTGATCCGGATAAAACAGATTGCGGTCTCCGAACAGAGTCGCCTTGTCCGTCTCAATCGGACACTCGCCGACCAGGACGGTTCCTGCCATATAAAGCTCGGAACCGGGGGCAAGCTTCACCGCGGTCCCCCCCGAATGGATGAGGGAGTTCATCACCGTCACCGTCGACCGGCCGGTCACCGTCAGTCCGTCCCGGTCACCGGCAATGCGGGTATTCTTGACGAAACATTCGCCGCGGAATGCGGACGCCTCACACGGCTCCGGCAAGTAAGAGGCAGTCCGTCCGGCATCGACCCGGAGAGAGACGGCGTTGTCGTGAAAGTCGCATTCGATCAACGCATGGGTTCCGCCGGAGAAATGAACGCCGGTGCGGTTGCCGTAAATGCGGACGCCCGAATAGGTGGTGCGCGTCAGGTTGATGTCCTCGATTCCATAGGAATTGTCGTGAAATTCCGCGCCGGCGACGTAAGCTTCGCCATCCTCGTGAATGGAGAAACCGTCGTCTCCGTTCCAGCGCCCGACAATGTTCTCGAATCGCAGGCCGTGGCAGGAACCGTGCATGTTGAACCCGTCATTGCCGTTGTGCTCCGAAATCAGGTTGCGCACGGTGATGTTCTTGCCCGAAGAAATCAGGACGCCGGAGTCGCGGAGATTCGATTCGAGAAGATAGTCCGCCGGAGTCCGGCCTTCCTCAGGCCGGAAAAACAGGCCATCGTCGCTCCGGGCAAAGGAGCCCGGGGTGCAGTCGGCGGGAGTGGCGCATCCCGGCAGCCGTTTGCCGGACGAGTAAAGATAAAGCCTCCAGTTCGAAGGGTGTTTGCCGACCGGATAGAAGAAGCCGTTGTCTTTGACCGTCCACTTCTTCGGGTCGAGCGGAACAAGGCCGGTAATCACCGCGCCGTTGCCTTCCACCGTCAGCGGTTTGCCGTTCAACCCGAAATTGCCGCGCAGCACCAGCGATTCCGCGTAAGGGATTTCCGTATTGGCGATGTGCAGGGTGTCGCCCGGCTTCAGCAGTTTGGCCACCGCGGAGAAACTTTTTTTGGCGGCTTCCGCGCGGTCGCCGCCGTTGGAATCTGCGCCCGCCCGGTTGTCGACGAACCATTCGGCGGCGGGCAACCAGAGCGCGGCGGACACCATCAAAAGAACGGAGACGGTTTTCCGGTTCATTTCTCATTCTCCAATTTGACATTGACGGCGCTCGGCGTAACGACGACCGGACCGGTGATTTTGAATCCGTAATCGGCGCCCGCCCGGCTGACGTCTCCTTTGCAGACATTCGAGATCCGGTTGCCGGAAACGGTTGCGCCGTCCACGGCGTGAAGCACGATCCCCGGTCCGCTGCATCCGTCGATTTCGTTGTCGACGATGGCGATGTTGCGGTGTCCGGAGGAGACGGCGTCCACTCCCGGCTCGGGGCGGATAAACAGAGAGATCGCCCCCGGAGCGTAAGTGGCCGGCGAGGTGAGGCGTTCATCGGTGCCGACGTCGTGAATCCGGTTTTTCCGGATCGTCACATTTTCGGCCCAGCCGGCTTCGCGCCAGAAACCGTATTCGGCCCCGACGGTAATCGCATTCTGTTTGATGCGCTCGATCCGGTTGCCTTCGACCAGACCGTTGCAGGCCATGATGCGAAGCGCACGGGCGCGATGATCGTGAAAATAATTGTCGCGAATCACGAATCCGCTGCCGGAAAGCGCCGGAATGTCGACGAAGGAGTCCGGCGGAATTTCGACCGGCTTCGCCAGCCTGATCCGGTAAGTGGAATAGCGGGGGTCGCGCTTCGGATTGAAGCGGGGGAAGTAATGCGTGACGGTCTCCGTGTCGAGCGGTTCCTCGACGTATTCGAATCCAGCGATTTCGGGTTCGGCCAGAACGGTGAAATCTCCCTTCCGCAAAATGCGCAGGGTCATGCCCGGCTTGACCACTTCGGGAAAATTCTCCCGAGGATAAGCGCGCAGGGTCAGGATCGTATCGGGAGCCTCGCGGCGGACCACCGGCAATGCCACGCTGTGGAGATTGACCGAATCGTCGCCGAGGAAGGAGAAATCGCATCCGACGATCTCGGGACCGCTTCCGCAATAGGCGACGTTGATGCCGTCCGCCGCCGAGGAGAGCAGGCGCGGCTCGGAAGCGCCGTCGGGAAGCCGCCCGCCCCGGCCGATGGTAATCCGCTCGAACCGCTGCGCCCCGGTATTGAAGCGCCCGATGAGCGCAAGCCCGGGTGAGGCGTTGATCGTAATATCGGCCAAAATGACGTTCTCACTGCTTTTGATGCTGATTCCGTAATTTTCACGCCAGTCGACGGCGACGAGGTCTCCGGGCGCAAGCCGTCCGGCCAGCTTCGGTCGGGGGTGGACCCGGTACTTTCGCCCGCCCTCCGCGGTGACGCCGCACCCGAAGAGATCGGGAACGCCATCTTTCCAAAGCCGGTCGGAAGAGTTGAATACGTGAAAATTGAGCCTCTCCCTGCGGGGCAGGTCCGGGTATCCCTGATGGAGTTCGACCAGGAATGTATTGGCGGCGTTGTCGAACTCCTTCACTACTCCTTGCGTGAACGGAAGCGGATCGTAATCCAAGGTCAGGTTGGCCAGTTTGAAGTTCCGGCATCTCGCGATCTCAATGCCGGTGACATTCCGGGTCACCAGAATCAGCGAACCGTTTCCCTCCAGGGTAAAATCCTGCAGCTTCTCAAAATGAAGCGTATCGGAAACCCGGTAGGTGGCGCGGGGGAGTGAAAGCGTGCGGGTTCCGTCGGAAACCGCTTTGTCAATCAGCTGCTGCAAGTCGGCGGCGCGAAGACCGACGGAAATCCCTGCCAGAAGCGACATGACGGCAAATCCTGCTTTGATGAACATGATATTTGATCCAGATTCTTATTTGTAGTAGTCCGGATGGAAGAATCTGTGCTTGCGCGCCGTCTCATTGGGAGCAAGACCGCATTCTTCCTGGGCGGCGGAATGAAAATAGCGCATTCCGTTCCGGTGCGACTCGACGTGACCGTCGACAAAGGAAACGTTGGAACTGTCGCGGTGACGGTCGTGAATGGAGTTGACATTCTGAGTCAGGTCATTGTCCTTGGAGGAACTCAGCGAGGCGCTGCCTTGAATCAACCCGGTGCTTGAGGTATCCGGAGCAAGGGCGCTGGGTTTGAACAGGAAGGCGTCAGCCATCAGCACCGTCTGCGAAGCTTTCCGGGTACGGGTGACCGGAAACAGCCCGTCGGCGATCAGGCTGACATTGCTGACTCCGGCGATGTACCACTGCGTCCCGCTCCCCCGGCCGACAAAGAAGCCGTTGATTCCGTATTGCGTCGCACCCCAGTTGTTGCCGTCTTTGTCGACGTTCTCGACATCTTTCAGGTTACTGGCGCGGGAAAAGGTTCCTCCGGAGGGACAGACCAGCATTCTCGCCTCACCTTTGCCCAGATAGCCGAACCGGAAAAGAAGACGCGGCCAATAATGGGTCAGCCCGGAAACTTTCTGCCCGACCGGCCCCCACCCCTTGTAATCCTGTCCGTAAAAAGCGACGGCCGTGCCCAGTTGTTTGACCTGGTTGATGCAGGTGGAGCTGCGGGCGCTTTCCCGAGCCTGATTGAGCGCAGGAAGCAGCATCGCCGCCAGAATGGCGATAATGGCAATCACCACAAGAAGTTCGATCAGCGTGAATCCTTTTCTCATCTTTTTTTCTCCTGTTACAGTTGATGGGGTATTATCAATTCGGGTTGTACCATTGTGCACAGCGGATGGGTTTCGCGGCCATCGATCCGGGCGACAAGCAGATCGGCCAATTCCTGACCGATACGGGTGTTGTGCTTTTCCACCGTCGCTTCCGGCAATGTGTCGTCAATCTCTTTCCAGGGGTTGCTGTCGAAGCGATTGTCGAAACCGGCGATGTGAATATCGCGCCCCGGTTCCTTTCCGAACATGCGGCAGGCGGAAGCAATGACCGGAACCATCCAGTCGGAAGAAGCCATGAGCACTTCGGGCGGTTCCGAAGAGGTCATATGCCTCACCAGTTCTCCGGCGGCGATACGTACGGCAAGGTCGAAAACCTCGCGGGTACGGGGAAAATCGTGCGGAACAATCCGGACGCCGATTCCCGGAGACGGGACGAGCCCGGCCTCCCGCATCGCCTTCCGGTATCCTTCGAAACGCGCCTTGACCCAGTAGATCGGCTCCTCCTGATAAAAGCAGATGATCCGTTTGAACCCGCGAGAGACAAAGAGGCGGGTCAACTCGTAATTCCCGCGAACCTGGTCAGGCAGCACGCAGGGAAGGTCCGGGTAACGGTCATCGACATAGTCGGCCACAACCGGCAAATCGAGGCGGGCCGCCTCCCCGATCAACCCGGCGCCTCCCGGGGTCTGCCGCGCGCCCTGCAAAGCGACCACGCCGGCCGGAGACAGCCTCAGGGTATTGATGATCTCTTCCCCGGTGAGTTTGTCGGCATTGATGTTGATGACGTGCTTGCCGAGTTCACTCAAGCGCTCGATGACTCCCGCCTGAACCGCCTGCAGAAAACCGGTTCCCTTGAACGCCGTTCCGGAATCGGCATAGACGCCGAACAACAGCATGGTATTCCGCGCAAGCACCGGGCCGTCGGAACGGAATACGGAATCGGCCACATACCGGCGGCGGTTCCGCTTGAGAATAAGCCCTTCTTCTTCGAGAATCTCCAGCCCGGACCGCACGGTGCCGCGCGAAACCTTCAGGGTCTGGGAAATTTCATCCTCGCCCGGAATCATCATCCCGCGGGTAAATTCCCCGGTCTTGATCCAGGTCCGAACCTGCTTGATTACCTGTTCCCGGGGAGAACGACGATGTCCCGAATCTCTCATGATGTATATATTCTGTCCTCTTTTACGCTCGCATTATACATATATTATACAAAACATTCCAGCAATTGTCAATACCCGGCCGAAAAAAAAATCATTTTTCGGAAAGATGGCGACACGGAGGTCCGGCAGATCCGGTCCCGGCCTATTTCCAGTCGTTCTTCTTGAAATCGGGGGGGGCTTCGGAGTAGAGCTTGGTGAGGCCGTCTTTGTCGCGGACGGCGCGGAGGCGTTTGCCGCGGCCGTCGGTCCAGCCGGATTCCGGCAGCCGGAGGCGGGTGACCAGGAGCGGCAGCTCGCGGCCGGAAGCGTCCACCGTCGGCAACGGCGATTTGGCGGCGAATTCGGCCAGCGCTCTGGCGTCGAGTTCGGGGAACGGTTCGACCGCACGCACATTGTCTATTCGGGCAAGCTCGAGCGCGGCCTGCGAGTTACACACCGGCAGCGGATACCCGGCGATCACCGCGATGTCAGGAAATTCGCGCAGCAGTTCGAGTTCATGCAGCGACCCGGCGCGGAAAGTCCGAGAACCGGCGTCGTAAGCCGCCCGGATGGTGCGCTCCAGCGCGGGAAGTTCAGCTTCGGGGGCGAATCCGGGCAGTTCGACCGGAGTCCCTGACGGCGCGAACGCCGGGACTTCGCCGGGAAGCGCCCGGTCGTCGCGGTAAAAACGGTAGAGCGCCTCCGCCGCCTCGGGGTAGAGGGTTTCCACCGCCAGCCGGGCGGCGGCCCACTCCCAGAATTCGCGCCGCAACGCTTTGAGCAGGCTGGCGGGGACGAAAAATTCATCCTCAACTTCCGCGTCGATCTCCGGCGCGGACCACGGCTCGGGGACCGCCGCGGCGAACTCCCGGCAGGCGGTCTCCGCCGAAAACGGCTGCTTCTCCGCCGGAGCGAAATCGACGGCGCGCTCCCAGCATTCGCCGGGAAGTTCGGCCAGTTCGGCGCTCCATTTCGTACGGTTCAGCCGCAGCCGGAGCGCAAGCGGGTGGCGCCCGGAGGGAAGCGACGCGGCCTGGCGGCTGAAATCGAAACCGTTTTCGCCGATCTTGTAGAGCTGCCAGCCGGGAGACGCGGAAAAGTCGCCGGGGATGAAGCAGGTCGATCCGGCACGGACCTTCACCGCCTCCTTCCCCCCGAATTGCAGGTTGATGAGGACGAAACCGTCCCCCTCCCCGCCGTCCGGCGGCACCAGGCGGATGCGGTCGCCGAGGTGGAGCCGCTCCGTCGTTTCGACAGAAATTCCGGCTTTGGCCCGCTTGAGCACCTTGCCTACCTCCACCCCGAACGAGCCGAGCCGCGCGGAATCGATCAGCGCAGGGAACTCCTTCGCCACAAAAAATCCGCTTGACGGCCGCCGCGTCGCGGTCGAGCGCAGCAGTTTTTCCGCCTCGATCAGCAACTCGGCGGGAGGGTCGACCGGGCCGTCGAGCAGCATCCGGTAGGCCTTCACCGTTTTCCAGACATAATCGGGCGAGCGCAGCCGCCCTTCGATCTTGAGCGAGGCGACGCCGATGCGGCGCAGCTCCGGCAACAACGGTACGCCGTAGAGGTCGCGCGGAGAAAGGAAAAAACCGTGTTTTCCACCGACCGTATAATCGCGGCGGCACGGCTGTTTGCATTTGCCGCGGTTGCCGCTCCAGCCGCCCTGCGCCGACGAAAGCAGACAACGTCCGGAGAGCGAACAGCAGAGCGAACCGTGCAGGAACACTTCGAGCTCAACGGCGGACCGCTTCGCAATCTCCCGCAATTCTTCCAGCGTCACCTGACGCTCGAGGATGACGCGGCGGATTCCGAGCCGCGCCGCCGCAGCCACGCCCGCCGAATTGTGGATTCCCATCTGGGTAGAGGCGTGAAGCGTCAAAGAGGGAAAGTACTCCCGCGCCAGCGCGAGCACGCCGAGATCTTGGACGATCAGCGCGTCGGGGCGCAGTTTCACCAGTTCGGCGAGGTATGCCGCCACTTCGGGGAGTTCGGACTCTTTCACCAGCGTATTCAGTGTGAGATAGAGCTTGCGGCCGCGGCTGTGCGCATGGTCGAGCAGCCGGGCGAGCGAATCGGGGGTGAAATTCTCGGCCCGTTCCCGCGCGTTGAATTTGCCCAATCCACAGTAGACGGCGTCGGCTCCGGCGTCGTAGGCGGCGACGGCGGTTTCGAGGTTGCCGGCGGGGGCGAGGAGTTCGGGGATTTTCATCGGTTGTACGCCTCGTGTTCGCGGCGGCGGGCGCTGACGCTCTCCTCGCCGGTTCCGGTGCTGACCAGTTCGTAAAGCAGCGCCTGCTCTTTGCCGGGGGCGGGGCGGAGAATGCGGCCCAACCGCTGCACGTGTTCGCGGACGCTGGCCGAACCGGAGAGGATGATCCCCACCGCCACCGCCGGAACGTCAACCCCCTCGTTGAGCACCTTGCTGGTCACGAGCACGGTATAGGTTCCGTCGCGGAAGAGGTCGAGAAACTCCTTGCGTTCGCCGGGCTTGGTGCGATGGGTGATCACCGGCCAGCAAAAACGCCGCCCGAGATCGTAAGCGGTGGCGTTGTCGGCGGTGAAAAGGATGATCCGCTCCCCCGCGTGGCGGGTCACCAGCTCCCAGACCATGCGGATCTTGGCCTCGCCGCCGCGGGCGATGCGGCGCTGTTCGAGAAAGGCGCGGAACACATCGCGTCCGCCGGGAAGCCGGGCGCAGAGCCCGAGAAAACGCCCCCACTCCGACTTGAAGCGGAAATTGAGCCGGTTGGCGGCGAGAAAATCGGTGTAAATCTTGCGGTTGCGCGCATACGCCTCGGCCTCGTCGGGGTCGAGTTCGACGGGAATTTGTTCGGTTTTATAGAAGGAGAGCACTTTCCCTTCCAGCTCGCCGATTCCGACGTGGCAGACGGTCGGCCCGATCAGGTCGGCCAGCACGGCGGCGCGGTCGTCGGGCAGCTCCGGCGTGGCGGATAGCCCGAGGCGGTAGGGGGCGATCGACATCGCGGCGGCGAGCCGCGTCTCCGGCCCCGGCAGGTGGTGGCACTCGTCCGCCACCAGCAATGCGAAGCGGTTGCCGATGAACTCCATATTGAGCACCGCCGAATCGTAGGTGCTGACGGTCAACTCTTTGATCGAGTGCTCCCCTCCCCCCAGCATGCCGATTTCGCGCTGAAAGAAGTGCTCCAATACGCCGACCCACTGCCCGAGCAAATCGAGCGTGGGCACGAGATAGATCGCCGGGCGTTTGAGGTAGGCGGTCGCCATGACCGCGAGCACGGTTTTGCCGCTCCCGGTGGGCAATGCGGCGACGCCGCGGAAAAGCCCGGCGCGCCAGGCGGCGAACGCGGTGTTCTGGTGCGGGCGGGGAATCAGTTTGACGGCGAGCGCAAGGTCTTCGATGGGGGAAAACGCCCGGGCGCGGTCGTCGATTTCGACGCCGGCCTCCTGGAGCGCGATGACGGCGGGCGCATAATCGCAGGCGCGGGCGCGGAGGTTGCGGGTGCGGTCGTCGGAGCGGAACAGCCGCGCCGCCTGACCCGGCAGCGCCTCCCGTTCCAGCCCGGACAAAGTAAGCGTGCCGGATTCAAAGGCGAGGACCGGTTTCATCGTCAGTCCTGCGGGCGGAACGCGCCGATCGCTCCGACGATGATGAATACGGCGAATGCGAAGCAGAGCGCCATCCAGCCGTATTTCAGCAGGCGCTCCCAGTAACTTCCGTCGCCGATGAGCAAGACGAGAAGAGAAAGGAGTACGATGAAGATTCCGATGGAGAGCCCCCACTTCATCCCGCGTTTCCAGTCGGGATAGTCGGGAATGTCCACCGCCGCGATCCGCAGCATCAACTGCCGGTATTCGGGATCGTCTTCGGAATCTTTCATCGTACCCTTCCTTTCGGATTACCGGCTCAGAAACTGAAATTCAGAATCGGAAACACCGGAATCCAGGCATCCTTGTTGTAGTTGATCGCGCCGAACTGGAAGCCCTTGCCGTCGGACATGTTGAGCAATCCGAGCTGGAGCGAGCCGCCGTCCTTTCCGGCCTTGTTCACAAATCCGCACTGGATACCGGTGAACGGGCCGTCGGCGATGCTGACCGCGCTGGCCTGGAAACCGGTGAAGCCCTTCGACAGCGCCAGGGCAAGACCGCCCTGAATGCCGGTGAACTCCTTCGCCTGCGAAATCAGGGAGAACTGCGCGCCCTGCACATCGCCGGCCTTGGCGTAGGCGCCGGTGGCCTGGAGGCCGTTCAGCGTTCCATTGTTGAGCGTGGTGATGAACGTGGCCTGAATGCCGTTCAGGTCTTTGCTCTTGACCGCGACCCAGCTAGCCTGGAAGCCGTTGATCGAGTCGGTGCCGGAGTAGGCCCAGGAGACTTCGATGCCGCTCACGGTCCCGATGCCGCCCGAAGCGGGCCAGCCGGTCTTGAGTCCGTAGACGTTGGTGTTCCAGGTCGAGTTCGGAACGTTCGGCAGGAAGACCAGCTGGAAGATGGTCCAGCGGTCGAGCGGCTGCGGAACATCGGCCGGATTGACGGCGGCCGTAGACGGCGGCGGTGGCGGAACCGGCGCGGCCGGTGCGGGTTTGTCGGCGGCGAACAGCCCGGCGGAACAACCGAGCATCAGGGCAAATGCAAGAAGCTTTTTCATAAATTGTTACCCCCCGGGGTAGTTTACAAGTTGAAATTGAGGATCGGCAGGCAGAAGACGGGACCGTCTTCGACGAAGTTCAACAGCCCGATCTGGAACGTCTTGTCGCTGGCGTAGTTGACGATTCCGAGCTGGAGCCCGCAGACCGTCACCGACATGTTGACCAGAGAAAACTGAATGCCGGTCACTTCTTTCGCATCGCAGGCGATCAGACTGCACTGGAGGCCGTTGACTTCTTCCGTTCCGGCCCAGAGGACCGAACCTTCAACGCCGTAGACCGGGGCTTTGCCGGTGGTGATCGGAGCGCCGACCTTGACGCCGTTGGTCTGGGTGCATTCCGCATCGGTCGGGATGCCGGGGAAAAACTGGAGGTTGATGAACGTCCAGGAATATGACGGCGGCGGTGGTGGTGGCGGCGGTTGCGGACCTTGCCCGGGTGCTCCCGCCGGTCCGGCTGCCGACGCGGTGAGCGCCAGCGATGCGAACGTTGCCATACTCAGAAAAAATTTTCTCATGACTTCCGACCTCCTCAGTTAAAGGTTAAGGATGTGTTAATATACGTCCTCATTTCCGGGAATGCAAGCAGAGAACTCCGGGGGCAGCGGCGAATCGACCGTTACCGTCCCTCCGGAAACCGGGTGGCGCAGCTCAAGCCGGGCGGAATGAAGCGCCTGCCGCGACAGGACCAGACGGGCACGGTCCTCCTCCGAAATCGCGTCGGAACGGATTCGCAGGTAGATCGAATCGTCCGGCCCGTAGAGCTTGTCCCCCGCCAGCGGGAAGCCGAGCGAGAATAGCGTGGCGCGGATCTGGTGCAGCCGCCCGGTCTCCGGCAGCGCCCGCACCAGGCTGAATTTCTCCCCGGTCTTCTCCGGCAAAAGCAGCGTCCGCGCCGACTCGACTTTGACCGCCCCGGCGGGAGGACGTTCGCCGAAGACGAAGCGGCGCTTCTTGCGCACCGGGCTGGCGGTATCCTGAACGAGGAAGCCATACGCCTCGACCCGTTCCCGGAACGCGCCGAACACCACCGCCAGATACTCCTTGCGGACCGGCCACGACGGCTTGCCGAGTTTCGCCGCCGACTCCGGGTTCTTCGTCGCGATGAGGAGGCCGGAGGTTTCTCGGTCCAGCCGGTTCACCAGATGGATTTTCCCGTACTTCGTGCAGAGCAAATGCCAGAGCGTATGCCGGAAAAACGGCCCGGTGGGGTGCACGCATAGGTTGCCTGATTTGTCGACAATCAGCAGGTCGTCGTCCTCGTAGGCGACGCGGTAGGAGAGATCCGCCTCCGGCTCCGGCAGGTCGCCCGGGAAGTACTCGACCGAATCGTGCAGCGCAAGGACCGTCTCAGGAGCCGCAGACACGCCGTTGAGCACGATTTCACCGCCAGTGATGCGTTCGCGCCACTCTTCGAGCGAACGGTAGGTGAAACGCGCGGCCAGGTAGTCGTCCAGCCGCAGCCCGGCGCCGCTCCAATCGATCGAACTGCGGATCACCCGCCGGGTCAGGTCTTCGAACTGGCTTTTCATATGCTCCGTTTCTCCCGGCCGCGCCGGGCAGTCAAAATTTTCTTTTTACTATACACCGCGACGCCCCGGCAATCAACCCGCATCCCGATTTTCGCAACCGCTTCGCATACGGAAGAGTTACGAAAAATCGCCCTTTTTCGAAGCCCGTTTCCCCGCTTTTGTCAAGCTCTTTTTTTAAAAAATATTTTCAATAATAATAATCATTTACACTTGCAGAACACAATCTATAGTGATATTTTAAAAATGAAAATACAACATATAGATACGCAACCAGGGAGAGAGAAACCATGTTGAAGAATATCGTAAAGCGCGACGGACGAATCGCTTTGTACGATGAGTCGAAGATTACCGGGGCGATTTTGAAGGCGATGATGGCGTCGAGCGAAGGCAATCCGGCGGACGCGCCGCGGATCGCCACCGAAGTGGGCAAGGTCATCGAAGAGAAGCTCGCCGAACAGATTCCGCAGGTGGAGCAGATTCAGGACGCGGTGGAAATCGCGCTGATGCGCAACGGCTACGAGCAGGTCGCCAAGCAGTACATCCTGTATCGTGCCGGGCGCACCCGCACCCGCGAGATGAAGACCGGGCTGATGAAGATCTATGACGAGCTGACCAACGCATCGGCCACCGCGTCGGATATGAAGCGCGACAACGCCAACATCGACGGCGACACCGCGATGGGCACCATGCTCAAATACGGCTGCGAAGGCGCCAAGGACTACTACGAGAAGTACCTGCTGACGCCGGAACAGGCGCAGGCGCACCGCTCGGGAGACATCCACATCCACGACTTCGACTTCTACGCGCTGACCACCACCTGTTGCCAGATCGACCTCCTGAAGCTGTTTAAAGGCGGATTCTCGACCGGTCACGGCTTCCTGCGCGAACCGAACGACATCCAGAGTTATTCGGCGCTGGCGTGCATCGGGATTCAGTCCAACCAGAACGATCAGCACGGCGGCCAGTCGATCGTCAACTTCGACTACGGCCTCGCCCCCGGCGTGGCCAAGAGCTACCGCAAGTTCTACCTGGTGAATCTCTGCAAGGCCGCCGAAATCCTCGCACCGGAGAAGGATCTCAAGCTCGCCGACTTCAAGAAGATGGCCGCCGAAATCCGCGAGGAGAGCGACTTCGGGCCGCAGCTCGGCGGGAACCGCGACTACGAAGAGCGCGAACGCGTCCGCCTCGCCGCCATGCTCGGCGGGGAAGAGCTGGCCGCCAGGGTGCAGGCCTTCGCCGTCCGCGACAGCGAAGCGGAAGCGGACAAGGCGACCTTCCAGGCAATGGAGGCGCTGATTCACAACCTCAACACCATGCACTCCCGCGCCGGAGCCCAGACGCCGTTCAGCTCGATCAACTACGGCATGGACACCACGCCGGAGGGGCGCATGGTGATCAAGAACGTGCTGCTGGCGACCGAAGCCGGACTCGGCCACGGCGAGACGCCGATCTTCCCGATCCACATTTTCCGGGTCAAGGAGGGGGTCAACTACAATCCGGGCGAGCCGAACTACGACCTTTTCAAGCTGGCCTGCCGGGTGTCGGCGAAGCGGCTGTTCCCGAACTTTTCGTTCCTCGACGCGCCGTTCAACAAGCAGTATTACAAACCGGGCCACCCGGAGACGGAAATCGCCTACATGGGCTGCCGTACCCGCGTGATCGGCAACACCTACGACCCCGAACGGCAGATCACCAACGGCCGCGGCAACCTTTCGTTCACCTCGATCAACCTGCCGCGGCTGGCGATCGAGGCGAAGGGCGACGAGAAAAAGTTCTACGACAGCCTGTACGACATGATGCGGCTGGTGGTGGGGCAGCTCAACGACCGTTTTGAAATCCAGGCGAAGAAGAAGGTGCGCAACTTCCCGTTCCTGATGGGACAGGGGGTGTGGATCGACTCCGAAAAGCTCGGCATGGATGACGAAGTGCGCGAAGTGCTCAAGCACGGCACGCTCTCGATCGGCTTCATCGGCCTGGCCGAGACGCTGACCGCGCTCTACGGCCACCACCACGGCGAAAGCGAAGAGATGCAGGCCAAGGGCGTGGAGATCGTCACCCGGATGCGGAAATTCGTCGACGACCTGTCGGCGCAGACCGGCATGAACTACACGCTGCTGGCGACTCCGGCGGAGGGGCTTTCGGGCCGCTTCATCCGGATCGACCGCAAGAAGTACGGCAACATTCCGGGCGTGACCGACAAGGAGTATTACACCAACAGCTTCCATGTTCCGGTCCGCTATAAAATTTCGGCGTTCGACAAGATCCGCAAAGAGGCGCCGTACCACGCGCTGACCAATGCCGGACACATCTCCTACGTCGAACTCGACGGCAACACGGCGGAGAATGTCGAAGCGTTCGAAGCGATCGTCCGGGCGATGCATGACGCGGGGATCGGCTACGGTTCGATCAACCACCCGGTGGACCGCGACCCGGTCTGCGGTTACAACGGCATTATCGGGGAGACCTGCCCGAAATGCCACCGCCACGAGGAGCCGGGCGCGCCGAAGTTCGAACGAATCCGCCGGATCACGGGGTACCTGGTCGGCACGCTGGAGCGCTTCAACAACGCGAAGCAGGCCGAAGAGCACGACCGCGTGAAACACGGGATGGGGGCCTGCTGAAAAGTTACGGCACCGGCACCCTGCCGGTCGGGTTCCAAGGGCGAAGCGCCTTGGCCGCCGGAGGCACGGGCTACCGCTCGCTAAACCGCTCAAATGCCGGACGAGTCCGGCAGTGAGCCGCAGCGGTGGAGTTGACCGCAAGGTCAACTCACCCGCTCGCGCCGAAGGCGGAGCCTCTCCTGCTCCGGGAAACGATTGAAAAATGCGTACCGTTGTTTTTATAAGGTGAGTGTCCGCCCTTCCGGGCGGACCGGCGAGTTGACCTGATCGGTCAACTCCGCCTCGGCGCTACGCGGCAAAATTTCATTTTGCTTATGTAGCTCTTTCGCTTCGCGCCGGTAGCCTCCGGCGGCCAAGGCGCTTCGCCCTTGGAACCCGACCGGCAGGGTGCCGGTGCCGAATATAAGTATCCCAGAACTATGTCAAAACTCACAACCATCAATCTCGCCGGGTTCGACGACGAATCGATCACCAACGGCCCCGGGCTCCGCGCAGTGGTTTACGCGCAGGGGTGTCCGCACCGCTGCCCCGGCTGTCACAACCCCCAGACTCACGAATTCGGCGTCGGCCAGAACTGGACGGTCGCGGAACTCTTCGACCGCATCCGCCAAAATCCGCTGGTCAAAGGCGTCACCTTCTCCGGCGGCGAACCGATGGCCCAGCCGGAAGCCTTCGCCGCCCTGGCCCATCTGTTGCGCAACGCGGGGTATGAAATCGCCATCTATTCCGGTTACACCTTCGAAGAGCTGCTGGCCCTGCCGAATCCGGCGGTATCAGAGCTTTTGAAGCTGGCCGATGTGCTGGTTGACGGGCAGTACCGCGAACGCGAACGCAACATCCTGCTGCGCTTCCGCGGCAGCGCCAACCAGCGAATCCTCGACCTCCCCGCCTCCCTCGCCCGCGGCGAAGCCGTCCCGATGCCCTCCGGCCGCTGGAGAGAATAAGAGCTTATCCCTCCGCCCCAATCGGCAAAAGAAAGCCCCTCTTTTTCAGCTGAAAAGGAGGGGCTTGGATTTTCCGGAGAAAAACTCCGGGGCCTTACTCGATATACTCGACCTGACGGACGATGGTCTGGCCCGTCGTCGGGTTGTTCTCCATCGTCACCAGCATTTTGACCTCACCGGCGATCTGGTCGTAGTAGGTGAACTGATCATTCACCGGCAGCGACGTGTCGGAGGTATCGGTCTCCACGTCGAAGGTTCCGTAAGTGCAACTCTTCGTACCGACCGAACCGTCATTCTTGATTCTGGCCACGGTTCCGTCCAGATCGCGGATGGTCTGGGCAACGACGATGAATTTGATCGTATTCGTAATGCTGTTGTTGGTCTTGAGGAGATCGATCGTTTTGCCGACCAGTTCCTCCTGCCGGGCATCCGGCAGTTCGGCCCAGGTGGCCGCGGAAAGGATTCCGAATCCGTTGGCCAGCGAATCCGAACCGTCCTTCCAGCACAGGAACTGAGCACGATTCTCAAACGCGTCGCCATACCCGGAATGCGCGCTCCGGAAACCGGCAACCGCGCCTTTCAACGGGGCCACCACAACCGAAGTATTGCTCCAGGTGATCTGGGTTCCGCCGGGAGTGGTCAGATTCGACAGGTCGTCCAAATTCTGCCCATACCTCAGATTGAAGAAGAGCGACTGGCCCATCTCGTCATCCCACGAAGTATAGTCCGGGTTGACCACCTTGCTGCTGGAGAGCATATTGACGTTCAGCTTGCCGTAGCAGTAGGCCCTGTCGGTCATTTTAACCTGTTCCAGGATTCCGCCGTCGCCGCCGGCATAAGACGTTCCGACCGAATCGGTCCAGCCGTTGCCGACTTCGTGCTGATCCATATCTTCCGGAGTAACCGGCGCCGTCGTAGACCCAGGGCTCATGGCGTTCTTCAGGTTGATCGTCTCCCAGGCGGCTGCGCGATGGATCGCGCCAAGTTCCCAGGGCGACTCCATGGGAGCGTTGCGAATGAACGCGGTGGAGAGATGCTTGTCGGCGGCGGTTCCGATCCATGCGGGATCGATCGCAGTCTCGATATCGTGATTCGCGTCATAAGATCCGGTGCCGCCCGTAACCTTGGTGTTCGGGTTGCCGTCGGTGTTGACCAATCCGGCGACGATGCGGTCTTTCACTTTCTGCTCCGTATTCTGGTCGGCCGATGCCGGAACCGGAATGTTCATCGTCAGTTTCTTCGCGGGAGTCACGTTGTCAAAGTCCACAAGGTCGATATTGGTGAAAAGGCTCCAATCTGTCAGCGTGGTGTCCGTCGTGTTGGTTGCGAACAGGTTCTGCCGGGGGTCCTTCGCCTCCATGCCGCCGAGGTAGAAGTGATGGAAACACTCGGGGATGCTCCCGAGGGAACTTCCCTTGATCCATCCGGCTCCGCTGGTGCCGACAATGGCACCAGGGATGTCGGAATGCTTGAAAAGCTGCAGGGTCTTATCATCCTCCGGCAGAGGGTCGGCAGTCCAGCGGATAAAATCCACGCCGAACTGGTTGGCGGAATCCGCCACATCCATCAGGGCAACGCCTCCCATGGAGAACTCCGGCTTAACGATTTCCACCTTCACTTCGTCGATCGTGGCGCCGGTGATCGTTTTGCCGCCGGGAGCCGCCGTGTTGAAAAAGGAAGTAAAGTCCAAGTCGCAATCAGTCGTCCCCGGCGCAGTGAGATCCTGGGCGAAGACCAGATACCCGTTGGTCCATGCCGGAGCATCGGAGGAGGGGTTGAAATCAACCGTAACCAACTGGCTCGCATACGAAACAGCCGTGGCATTTTCCTTGGATACGCCGGTCACCGAAACACTACCGGGATTGGAGCCGTCGGAGTCGGTGTAAGTCACCGTTCCGTTCACCGTAACCTTGAACCCGATTTTCAAACTGCTCAACCGGGCCAGCAGCTGATACTTGTTTTCGTTGTCCAGCGTCTGGTAGATCTTGATCAGCTCGGCAATCAATTCCGCCTTGTCCAGCTTCATATTGACGGTGAGATTATAAGCCGACATCGTTCCGGACCCCGATTTCAGGCTGGGTGTCGCCTTGAACCCGAACGCCAGTTCGTTGATGTACGGCGTCTTCTCATTGCCGGTATACTTTGGCCAGGAGGTCGAATTGCTCAGAATGCCGCCCCAGGTGGAGGCTTCGACATTGGAGGAAGGAACCGAGTCCGAATCGCAGTAATCGTTCAAATTGGCCGTAATCTGCTTGCGCCGGGAAGTGAGATCGGAAAACGATCCCTTGATATCCGAAATATTCTTCAGGTATGGCAGCCCCATCTTGTCGCCTGTAACGCTGTCGGTAATCTTGAACTCGGGACTGGGACCGGCCAGCCGCCCCAGGATCGATTCGGAGTTCGGATTGGCCGAATTCGCACTGTAACCGACTGTCAAACGATCATACCAGGCGTCTGAAATCGTACCGCGGCTCGAATCGAGCGTCCCCAGCGGGAAACGATGATAATAATAGCTCTCCTTGGCCGTAGAATCATAATACCGGTAATATTCCGGGTCGGCGGCGACGGTGCCTTCCGCAAACCAGCGGCGGACCCACGCCTCCTTTTTCGCCGTATCGGCGCTGAACAGAGAGCCGCTGAATGCGGAGAAGAAGGCATCGAACGTGGAGGCGGTCAGATCACTCGACGCCGCCGGAGCCTCGGTCTCCCAATTCTTGAATACGGTCGTCTCGTTCAGGTTGAGCTCGTTGATCCCCGCGCCCCAGCGATCGGTCCAGGGAGTCCGGGCCGGCGTCCCCTGGCTGTAGATTCCGCGCAGCAGGTGGTCGAGGTTGATCTGCGCCGACTGGCTGGTCGGCAGAAGCTGGTAGGCGACGCGCCCCACGATCCGGTCGTGGTTGTCGGCATCCTTGGCGGTCACGTAGCTCCACTCGCCTTTGAGGTCGCTGGCGAAGTCGTAGTTGGTGAGTCCGCCGGGAGGAATCAGCTTCGAATCGCTGCCGCGCAGCCCATCGCACGCCTGAGGAGTCGAAGAGCGGTCCGCCGTTTCCGCATTTGCGTCGTAACAGCTGAAAATGCCCTCATAGCTGACCGACGGATTGTCTTTCGCCCCGTACTGGTAGTACATGAGGGAGATCGCCATACGGCTGATCGCCGACTGCGCCAGCATTTTCGCCTGGCTGCGGCTGCTGTTGTTGCTCGCCACCCTCTGGGCCAGCAGAGCATTGGTTACCGAAGCCAGTCCCAGAATCAGCAGCAGCGAGAGAATGCCTAAGGCAAACAGGAGAGCGACGCCCCGCTGCGCCCGTCGATTGTTGATTTTGATTTTCTTCTTCATTCTGCGCCTCAGTTTATATTCATCCGCGACTGTTCACCCAGATATACGGCCCGGGAAAATGTATATGCGTGTTCGTTTAGAAAACTGTCCTTATCGGCTCCGGTCTTTTGAATCCATATTTTGAAGTCGGCCGGAGAGAGCATCGTCAACTTGAGCACCACCATGAATGGCGTCTCGTCAGCATTGGTCAGCGGATCGATCCCCGGCAGCTCATCCTTCTGTTTGTAAGCAACGATATCGAACGAAGTCACCCGGGGTACCAACACCGAATTGTAGGCGGGTTTGGTCAGGTTGTCGTCAAGCTTGGCAACAACCTTGGTCCGGGCCGTATCCAGATTGGTGACGCCTTCCAGCCCGTAGGGAGGGAAGTAATAGCCGAAATCCTTTTCTTTGTCGCAAAAAACGGAGATTCGGAGTTCATCATCCCCGCCGCCGGTAACACTGCTGCCGCTGCGCTGGAACGTAACATACTTCAACGGTCCGCCCGGCAGGTTCTGCTTGGAACGGGTGGCAAAGTAAATTTTACCTTTCCCGCTGGTCTGGTCGACCCGGAAAGGGATGCCGCCGGCGCTGTAAAAGGTATTCTGCAGCATGGTGGTCATGATATCCATGGCGACACGGGCGTCGGAATAGATATTATTGCGCTGTTCCATCGTGGTCCAGACCCGCTGCGACCCGATGAAAAATTCGAGAACGAAACCGAGAATGATCACCAGCACGCCCATTGCGACCAGGAGTTCAATCAAGGTAAAACGCTGTTTTGTTTTAACTGCTCTGTTTTTCATGAACGCAACCTCAAATATAGCGGAACGCTTCGTTGAAAATTTCCTGACGGAACAGGCGCTTCTCGCGCTGCGCGTACGGGGCTTGCGCCGGCCAGCTGATCTCGATACAGAGAACCTTCGCATAAGTTTCCAGCGACGCACCCGAAGGGATCTTTTCAATCGTATTGTTGGTGGCGTTCCGGATGTAAAACGACGGCGTCTCGGTCCACACCTTGACGATTGCGGAGAAGTCCACCACGTTGCCGGTCATCTGCTTGTAAAGGAACGCGCGATTGGTTTTGGTATTGTCCGTCGTCAGCTGATAGAGATTGTCGGTCACCTTGCTTCCGTAACTGCTGCCATCGGGATCGACGCCGGTATTCCCGAGATCCTTGACGCTGTCGTAGCCGTCCGCGAGTTTTTCGGTGAAGAAATAATCGCTGGAGAGGATGGTTTTCCCATCCGCTTTCTTCGCTGCAATCTTCGTCCATTCCGCGGCGCATCCGGCGCGGAGGTAGCCCATCAGATATTCGCTGATGTCGGCGAGGTTGTTGTCGGCGATCGCCGAACGGTTCGCGTTGATTCCCACCGGGAACAGCACCAGAATGCTCGAAATGCCGATCGCCAGAACCGCCAGGGCCAGCGCGATTTCGACCATATTAAAGGAGTGTCTGATCAGTCGTTTTTTCATAGTTCCCTCAGTCCTCCGCCGGATAATAGGAAATACGGCCGGTAAACTTGTTGATCGAAAGCATCAGCCAGTTGATCGGCTTGCCGTTGGAATCTTTCGTCGGGTAGACCACCGACGAACCGGAGGGAACCGCCTCCGCCACCGCCAGCCGCATATCGTTGTCGCTCTTCAGCCCGCCGTAGGGAGAGAAAACCACTCCCCCGACACTGCCGATATCGGTCAGTTTATTATTGTCATCGGGATCAGGAAGCTTGACGTTCTTCACCGTCATCAGATTGCTGAGTCCATCCGAAAGCGGATTCAGATCCTTAACCGAGGAAGCGCCCAGACTGTTTCCCTCCGTGGTGGTGTAATCGGAATCCGCAGGGATCATCACCTCCACCAGCATCGCCCCGTCGGGGGCATTCTTCCATTCACTGTCGGGAACCCAGCGGATAAACTTCCAGTCGCTCCCATCCGCCTCCACATAGGCGAGCCGGTAACCGCCGTAACAGAAAGGATAGACCGGCTGCTTTGTCGTACCGGTCCAATTACTCTGCTTCGTCGGAAGCACCAGCGCCACCGCACGGCGGGAACTGACCGCACGCGCCTGCGCCTGTTCCAATCCGAGTTTCAGGTTCGAGGTCACCTGATCCACCTTGTTACCCCGGATCATCCGGTTGAAGGCGGGGAGCATCATCAGCATCAGCACCCCCATCAGCAGCATCACGGCCATGAGCTCGATCAGCGTGAAGTTTTGACGTTTTCGTCCGTTCATGTTCCTGTTCCAGTAATTTCCTTGACGTTTCCTTCTTCATCGACTGAGACTACTATAGGAGGCTGCAATTGCTTTTTCAATCCCCTCAAAGAAACTTTTTTCAAAAATCATCCGTCATTTCTCCGTTTTTTAAATTATGATTCATGAGCTTAAATAACGGAAAAGTGGCGGGGTGTGTCATTGCGCCTCAAATCGGCGTTATTTCCCGATTTTTCGCAAATTGGCTTGAAAACCGCCGTTCCCGCGGTTACTGTATCCCCGAGGCACCAAAACCCAAACCTCCAAAGGAGCATTATGAGCCAATTCACGAGCGAACTCGACAAGATGAGCTACGCCATGGGCATGAACATGGGCGAATATCTCACCCGCACTCCCCTCGAAATCAACCTCGAAGCCGCGCAGCAGGGCATCGCCGACTTCATCGCCAAGTCGCCGAAGCTCGCCCAGGAAGAGTATATCGCCATGATGCAGCTTCTCCAGCAGAAAATGCAGGAAGCCGCTCAGGGACAGGTCGAAGCCCTCGCCGCCGCCAACGCCGCCGCCGAAAAGCAGTTCATGGCCGAAAACGCCAAGAAGGCCGGCGTCACCGTCACCGCGAGCGGACTCCAGTATGAAGTCGTCACCGCCGGAAACGGGGCGAAGCCCTCCGCCGAAGACGTCGTTCGCGTCCACTACGTCGGAACCCTCCTCGACGGCAGCAAGTTCGACAGCTCCATCGACCGCGGCGAACCCGCCGAGTTCGGCGTCGGACAGGTCATCGCCGGATGGACCGAAGCGCTTCAGCTCATGTCGGTCGGCAGCAAGTACAAGCTCTACATCCCCTCCGCGATCGCCTACGGCGCGCAGGGCGCCGGCCAGGCCATTCCGCCCAACGCGGCCCTGGTCTTCGAAGTGGAACTCCTCGATATCGTCAAATGACGGAGTAACCGTCGGGTAACAAGGATGGAATCCGGCCGCGGTCTCCGCCCGGATTCCATTTAGAGCTTATCAACTTAATAATGGAAATGCGATGATGAAGCGCCGGATAGACAGTCGCGCAGTTGAAAAAAATCGGGGATATTGGAGATATCTACGATTTTTTTCGACAAGTGAATGGCTGTCCGCCGCAAATCAGAGCGTTTTCGTTTATTAGTTGATAAGCTCTTAATTATCATGGCACTTTCCAACTACAAGCAGAAACTCGACCGCTTTCCACTCCATGTCCTGCACTTGGAACAAAGTTCCATCGGGACCCATCATCATGCATTTCATGAGCTGGTGCTGGTCGTCTCCGGGGAAGGACGCCATGTCACCGCCACCGAAGAATATGCCATCTCGGCGGGCGACCTCTTTCTCATCAAGCCCGGCTACCCGCACGGCTACCGGGTCGAAAGCGACTTCTCGCTTTATAACATCCTTTACTACCCGGAACAGCTGAAACTACCCCTTTTCGACCTCGCCGACGAACCCGGTTACCGCGCCTTTTTCGAGCTGGAACCGGAGCTGCGCCGCCAGTTCGGCTTCCGCAAACATTTCCGGCTCGGCAAAAGCCAGCTCGATGAAGTCGAACTCCTCGTTCAACGCATGGACCGGGAAATCGAGTCCGCCGAACCCGGCCACTATTACCGCGCGGCCACCCTCTTCATGCGTCTCACGGAACGCATCGCCGCCACCTTCAGCAACTCGACCCTCTACCGCGAGAACGACGAACTCTTCCGGCTGAGCGAACTGGTCAGCTACCTCGAGCGCCACCGCACCGAACCGCACACCGTCGCAGCGCTGGCGGAAAAAGCGGCCATGTCTCCGGCCACGCTCAACCGCGCTTTCCGCCGCGCGGTAGGCAAGTCGCCGCTCCACTATCTCAACGACCTGCGGGTCTCCGGCGCGGAACAGCTCCTGCTCGAGAAACCCGAACTGCCCGTCGCCGCCGTCGCCGCCGAATGCGGCTTCGACGACAGCAACTATTTTTCCCGCCTGTTCAAGAAACACACCGGCTACACCCCGCGTGCGTTCCGGCAGCGGGACGAAGGGAGGAATCTCGCATGAACGCACTGTATCCGCCGTTTTCCACCATCGGAATCGTCGCCCCGGCCGGAAAACTCCGCCCGGAACCGTTCGACACCGGCACCGCCTTTCTCCGCGCCGCCGGAAAGGGACTGAAATTCGGAGCCCACATCAACGGCCCCTCCCCGGTTTCCTACCTCTCCGCCGACGCCGAAAACCGGACCGCCGACCTCACCCGGCTCTGGCTGGACCCAGAAATCGATCTGCTCCTCGCCGTTCGCGGCGGCTTCGGTTCCGCCCATCTCCTCCCGCTGCTCGACTGGGAAGCCCTCAAGGCTCGCCCGGAATTGCCGCTCGCCGGATACAGCGACATCACCGCCCTCCACTGGGCCATGGAGAAATTCGGCGCAGGCCGCCCCGTCGCCGGCCCCATGCTCGGCAAACTCGCCGAATGTGTCGCCTCCCCCTATTCCGCAGAATATCACCTCCACGCCTTTCTGCCGGAGTCGTACGAAATCGAAGCCGCCCCCGAATATGGCCCCATCACCGAACTGCAAAGCGGCTCCGCAACCGGCCTGCCCCTGGTCGGCAACCTCACCGTCGCCGCCTCCCTCTGCGGAACTCCCTATCTCCCGGACGCATCCGGCCGCATCCTCATCCTCGAAGATCTCAACGAACCTATCTACAAGCTCGACCGCAATCTCACCATGCTCGAACAAAATGGCGTTCTCTCCCGCTGCGCCGCCGTCGTCTTCGGCCAGTTTTCCGATTGCGCCGCCCCCGAAGACCTCTCCCGCCTCTTCCGGCATTTCGCCTCCAAAATAAACGGCCCCGTTCTCATGAACTTCCCCTTCGGTCACACCTTCCCCATCGTCACCCTCGATTTCCATCGTCCCATTTCCATCTCGTCGGGGCATATTACCGTCTTATCATAAAACGTCGCGGGAGCAAGGGAGGCGCTTCGCCCTCCCTTAACCCACCCGACCGGCAGGGTGCCGGTGCCGGGTACTTGAGATCCGCATCAAATGCTGCGCATTTAATGCTCCGACTAAGAAATTCGGCAGGTAATGCGGGGTTCCGGAGAGCGCAAAATACCGCTCCGTCGGCACGTCTTCCCGCTTTTTTGCGGGAAGACGGCACTCCTTCGCCTGTTTTTGCAGGAGGTTGGTTTGCAAGGCATAAGACCGTTGCTCAGATGGCTGGTGATTCTGCTCATGTGGAGATCTTTGCAGGGGCTTGGCAGGCCATTTAGGATAACCGATAGGCCCTCGCTGGAGATTCCCGGCAGTCTGGCGCGAGTTCTCTTGTGTGGGTCGTGCATGGCGTGCGGCCCGGGCTCGTGCTCGGCTGACGCCTTGCCCTCGCCGGGAGCGAGCCCCTGACCCGGCGTTACCCACGAAAACGAACCCGCCGCAACCGGCCATGAACGCTTCGAAAGCCTGCCAAGCCCGGTTAAAGGTCTCCACACGAGCGTAACTACCAAACCGCTCTCGCAACGGTCTTGCGGCCAGCTCTCATTCCTCCTGCAAAAACAGGCGGAGGAGTGCCGTCTTCCCGCAAAAAAGCGGGAAGACGTGCCGACGGAGCGGTATTTTGCGCCCTCCAGAACCCCGCATGGCCTCCCGAATGTCTTAATCGGAGCATTGAACGCGCAGCGTTCGATGCGGATCTGGTCGCGGCACCGGCACCCTGCCGGTCGGGTGGGTTAAGGGAGGGCGAAGCGCCTCCCTTGCTCCCACGACCATTTATTCACCAGAGGAGGATTCGCAGTTGCGGATGAATTCGCGGGGGGAGAGGCCGGTTCTGGTTTTGAATACGGTGCAGAAATAGTTGCTGTCGGAGAAGCCGCATTTGTGGCCGATTTCGCCGATGGAGTATTTATGGGGGTAATAGCGCAAGAGGTTTTCGGCTTCCTGCATTCGCCGTTCGGTCAACAGTTCGCGGAAACTTTTGCCGGAGGCCTGGCGGATGACGCCGCCGAGATAGTTGCCGTTGACATGGAGAATTTCGGCGAGATCGGCTAGCGCCGGGTTGAGGTGATACGAGCGCTCGATGAAGTGGCGGCACTGTTCGAGATAGTAGCCGTCGTCGCGTTTTTTGCCGCGTCCGGTGGTGGATTCGCGATAACATTCGAGTTCGAGCAAGACATATTTCGCCAGGAATTCGGCGTAGACGCCGATTTCGCTGCGGCGGGCGCGGGAGAGTTCGCCGGGGCGGCGGCCGTTCCAGCCCGGGGCGAATTCGATGCCGGGGGGAAGCAGGTAACCGATGTAGATGATTGCCGCGAGTTTTCCTTCGAAGAGGACGGGCTGGGCGTAATCCCAAACGCCTTTGGGGCAGAATCCCCAGAACGGGCGGCCGCGCGACGCGACGCGGCGGCTGCGGACTTTGTTCTCGGAGCAGATGGCGATTCCGCCCGGCTGTTTCTTGGCCCAGCGGCAGAAATCGCCGTGGTGGTGGTATTGATCCGGGGCGAGCTGAAGCTCCGGCATTTCCGCAAACGCCGGATGCAGCACTTCAAGGTCGATCACCGCGCCGAGTTTGATTTCCAGTCGGCGGATGGCATTCTGCAAATTCATCGTCCGAACTCCATTTCTGTAATAATTTAAGATTTCATTCCCGTTTTTTCAAGGTTTCATCGGGAGAAACCGTTAAATTATATAAGAAAGAACCGAAAAAGAAAGGAGTTCTCCATGAAAAGCTATCAGGAAAAAGAAAGAACGCTGCCGGTGGTCGCGGAAGTCGATGTGCTGGTCGCGGGCGGAGGGCCCGCCGGAATCGGGGCGGCTTTGGGCGCGGCCCGCAACGGAGCGAAAACCATGCTGCTCGAGAGCGCCAACTGCCTTGGCGGCATGGCCACAGCCGGGATGATGTCGCACTGGTGCGGCGGGACCGAATCCCCGCTGCTCGACGAAATTTTCGAGCGCACCAAAACGTCTCCGCTGCTGCCGCCGGAAACCTGCGAACGAGCAAAAATCTGGGCAACCGCCCATGAAGCGCAGAAAACTGCGCTGCAGGAGCTGCTGCTCGAAGCTGGCGTGATCCTGCAATACCATACTTTCGTCGCCGGGGCGGTGGTCGAAAACGGATGCGTCAAGGGGCTGATCACGGAGAGCAAATCGGGGCGCGAAGTCATTCTCGCCCGCACGGTGATTGACGCCACCGGCGACGGCGACGCGGCGGCGGCGGCCGGGGCGGAATTCTCCCTCGGTCGCGAGGGCGACCATGTCTGCCAGCCGGTGACGCTGATGTTCCGCATCGGCGGCGTGGATCACGAGCGCGCGGTCTTCCCCGGCAGCTTCGAATCGCTGATCGACCTGCCGAAAGGGGAAGTTCAGGCGCTCGGGCGGGAACATCTCCCCCATCCTGCCGGACACGTGCTGCTCTACCCGGCCCCCCTCCCCGGCGAGGTCTGCGTCAACATGACCAACGTGATCGGCATCGACGGGACCAACGTCCGCGACCTGACCCGCGCCGAGCTGGTCTGCCGCGAGCAGATGAAGAAAATCGTCGTATTCCTGCGCGAATTCGTGCCGGGATACGAAACCTGTTACGCCATCACCAGCGCGGCAAACGTCGGAGTCCGCGAAACCCGCCACTTCAAAGCGCTTTACGAACTCAACGAGTTCGACATCGTCGAGGCGAAGCTGTTTGACGACTGGATCGCCACGCGCAATCACTTCAATTTTGACATCCACAGCCTCAAGGGGCCCGGACTCGACGAGCACGGCGCGCAGAAACATTTTGAGTCGAAGGGGAAGTATTCGGTGCCATTCCGCTGCTGCGTCCCGGAAAAACTCGACGGGCTGCTGCTCTCCGGCCGCAACATCGGCGGGACGCATAAGGCGCATTCGAATTTCCGCGTGATGCCGATCTGCCTCAACATCGGCCAGGGCGCGGGCGTCGCGGCGGCGCTGGCCGCCCGTGACGGAATCTCCGTCCGCAAGGTCGATGTCAGGAAGGTACAGGAGATTCTCGAAACCTCCGGAGTCCGTCCCTGACCGAAATCAGGCCGACATGAAAGCGCCGCCGTTGAGGTTGACCGCCTCGCCGGTCATGAAGCCGGAGGCGGCGACCCGGAAAACCGACTCGGCGACTTCGGCGGGGGTTGCGCCGCGCCCGAGCGGGATTCCGGCAAGCTCGCGCTCCAGCATCTCCGGCGTCAGCCGGGTGGACACCAGATCGGTGAGGATCAGCCCCGGCGCGAGGACGTTCGAGGTGATTCCGCAGGGCGCGCCGAGGTTGGCGAAACCGCGCGAAAGCGCGTGCATCGCCGTCTTGGCCGCCGCGTAGGAGAGCATCCGCTCGTTCGGCGGCTGGCTGGCCCAGATGCTTGAAATGTGGACCATGCGGCCCCAGCGGTTCGCTTTCATCTGTTCGAGGGCGAATTTTCCGCAGAGATAGGCGCCTTTGAGGTTGACCGCCATCACCGCATCCCACCACTCGCCGTCGCGGGTTTCGGCGGAACGTTGATAGGGATCGATCCGGGCGTTGTTGATCAGGATGTCGACCGGACCGGCGGTGCGGAACATCGCTTCAACCGCGTCCTCGTCGGAGATGTCGCAACCGTATGCTTCGCCGCCGATTTCGCGGGCGACGGCTTCCGCCGCCTCGCGGCCGTGGGCGTAGTTGACGATCACCCGGCACCCTTCCGCCGCGAACTGGCGGGAGACCGCTTCGCCGAGTCCGCGCGAACCGCCGGTGACCAGCACGGTTTTTCCGTTGAATTCATTCATTTTTTCACCAGTCGCAGACCGCGCCGTCGGGACGGAACAGCCGGGGCGTCCCGGCGACGATGCGCGGATGTTTTTTGATCAGATCCCTATCGAGCTCGATTCCCCAGCCCGGCCCGGCGGGGAGGTCGAGATAACCCTCTTTTACCGCGAGCGGCTTCGTGATGACCGCGTTGCGCCAGTCGTCGAGGAACAGCCGCTCCTGAATAAGGAAGTTCGGCGCGATCGCGTCGAGGTGCAGCGAAATCGCCGTGATCACCGGGCTCATCGGGCAGTGCGGCGCGACGAAACCGTCGAACGCCTCCGCCAGATGGGCGACTTTCGCCCCCTCGTTGAAGCCGTGGCAGTGGGCGAGGTCCGGTTGCGCGACGCGAATCGCCTGTTTCTCGAACAGGCGGCGGAACTCCTGGAGCCGGGTCAACCGCTCACCCGCCGCGATGGGAATATCCACCTTGTCGGCAACGCGCGCCATCCCGTCCTCGTCCTCGGGCTGCACCGGCTCCTCGAAGAAGAGCGGGCTGAACTCCTCCAGCGCCTTGCCGATCTGGATGGCGAGCGTGGAGTCGTAGCGGCCGTGGCCGTCGAAAAGGATTTCGCAGTCGTCGCCCACCGCCTCGCGGACGGTGGCGGCGGCGGTGCGAACTTTCTTCACCGTTTCCAGGTCGCGCACCGGCCAGGTCGGTATGGCGAGGCTGAATTTGAAGGCGCGGTAGCCGTACTCCTTGGCCGCGGCGGCCTTCTCGCGGATGATGCCGGGGTCGGTCGCCCCGCCGCTCCAGCCGTTGGCGTAGACGCGGATTTTATCACGAAGAGCGCCGCCGAACAGTTCATAGACCGGCTTCCCGGCGGCCTTGCCAAGGATGTCCCAGCAGGCGAGTTCGACGCCGGAGACGGCGGAGGCCTTGACCACCCCGCCCTTCCAGAAACGCTGGCGGACGAGCGTCTGGAGCAGATGGCCGACCCGCGCCGGGTCCTGCCCGACGATCAGGTCTTCGAGGTCGCGGAGGCAGCCGAGAATCGACTCGTCGTGGCTCTCGAGCGTCGCTTCGCCGAGCCCGGCGAGCCCCTCGTCGGTGTGCAGCAGAATGTAAAAATAGTTGCGGTTGGACAAGAGGCCGCACCCCGGCGTCGGCGCGCCGACCAGTACAGTCTCAATTCGTGTAATCTTCATGGTTGAAATTCTCCCTGTTCGATGGTAACATCAATTATTATATCGGATATCAGCGGGGAGCGCAATCACGTTTTCCGTTATCAATCTATGGAAATCGGTCATTTTTCGTTTGAAATCATTGATGACAAATGATATATTCCACTCCATGAAACGCGGCCGAAAATTCGTTCTCTATGCAAAGAACTTCCATCTCGCACAGGAGCTGCGCGGTATCCTGGACTATGCGCGCGGCCACGGCTGGCAGCTCGAGCTGCCGCAGATGTACGGCCTGCCCGGACACGTCCGCAACTGGCGCGGGACGGGACTTTTGACCGACACCGCCTACTACACGGAACAGCTTCACGCCGAGGGGGTGAAGATTGTCGCCCTGTCGCTCGACCCGAAGCTGACCGCGAACGCCGACGCCGTCGTCGCGCCGGACAACCGCCGCATCGGAGAAGCCGCCGCCGACTATTTCCTGAGCCGGGGCCACCGTAATTTCGCCGCCTGCCGCGACGTGTACGGGCGCGACGCGGCGTTCGCCTCGCGGCTCGAAGCGCACGGGTTCCCGGTCCGCAGCATCGGGATGCCGCGCTACTACCGTTCCCGGCGGGCGCTGGAACTTCTCGCCGCACAGCTTTCGCGGCTGCCCCGGCCCTGCGCGCTCTTCTGCAACAACGACTGGGAGGCGGTCTCGGCGCTCAACGCCGCCGGACTCGCCGGAATTTCGGTTCCGGAACAACTCGCCGTGCTTGGCGTGGGCAACGAGGAGATCATCTGCACCACCGCTTCGCCCCGGCTGTCGAGCCTCGACACCCGGCTCTATTTCCGCGGCCTCCGCGCCGCCGAGGAGCTGGATCGCGTCATGGAAGGAGGCGCGCGGCGGGAATGCCCGATCCTCATCGCGCCGGACCGGGTGGTCGAACGGGCGAGCAGCGATTTCTTCGCCGTCGAAGACCGCACGCTACGCAACATGCTCGAGCACCTGCGCAAACACGCCGCCTCACCCATCCAGGTCGCGGAGCTGGCGCGCCGCTTCCGGGTGAGCGAATCGACGGCCTACCGCCTCTTCCGCGACGGAATCGGGCTGTCGCCCAAGGAGTTCCTGACCGAACTCCGGCTGAACCTGGCCCGGACCCGGCTGATCGACTCCGACGACACCGTCGGCGCGATTGCCGAAGAGTGCGGATTCCCCTCCGCCGCGGCGCTCTACGAGCTTTTCTCCCGCCGCTGCGGTCAAACCCCGTCGGAGTGGCGGAGCGGCGGAAGTCGGCCTGCGGACCATCCCTGATGCAACAGGTGCCGCATTGATTTGTCGCATTTCGGCCGCACCACCTCTTGCCGCGCATGGTCATTTCCCGTATAAGTTAATACAGGAAGCAGACCATACACCGCAGGAGAGGTTTTCATGCGGCACACTTTGCATCGGGTCAACATCCGCGAACTGTCGCGGGAGTTGAAGATCAACCCGGCCACCCTTTACCGGGCGCCGGAGAGCAGGACCACTCCGGCGATTCCGGCGGCCAGGGCCAGCATGCCGCGCCGGGTCAGCGGCTCTCTGAGGAACACCATTCCGAGCAGGTAGGTGCCGAGGAAACTCATCTGGGCGATCGGCAGCACGATCCCCGCCTCGCCGTACTGGAGCGCCGCCGCCATGCAGAAGACGATCCCCACCACCAAAAGGCCGGAGACCGTGCCGTAGAAAACGAGTTTCCGGTCCGGCAACTTCAAGCCCCCCTCCCGCCACCGGGCGTAGAGGAGTCCACCCGCGATCCAGAAGAGACTGTTGATGACGATCACCCCGTTGCGGTCCGCCCCGTGCAGGAATCCGTAGCGGTACGAAAGCCCCATCCCCGCCCGCAGCACCGCGGCCAGCACCACCAGCCGGAAGCCCAGCTTCTCCAGGTGAACCCCGTTCCGTTTCGGCAGGAAAGCCAAAATCGCCGCCAGCGCCAGCACCACCCCCGCCAATTGCGTCCCGGTCAGACTCTCGCCCAGAAACAGCCACGCCCCGGCCACCACCAGCACCAGGTTCAGCCGGTAGATCGTCGAACACACACCCGCCGACTGCCGCCCCATCGCCTCGATCAGCAGCAGGTTCCCCGCCACGGAAAAGAGTCCGGAAATGCTTCCCCATACCCAGGTCGCCGTCAGCGAAGTCTCCGGACCTCGCGGCAGCCAGACCAGCAGCAGCAGCCAGACCGCCCCGATCAGCGCCACAAAGAGCCCCCTCGAACGCACCTTTCGCGCATACAGCTTGAAAACAAAATCGTTCACCGCCGAAAATCCGAGGCAGCAGAACGCAAACAAAATCGCCATCTCAATCTCCCCTGTTTTAATATTTGTAAAATAATTCTCAATAATTTTAACATAAGTCAAACAAAAGAAAATACAAGGCCAGCGAATATAAAAGAGAGCAAAAAACCGGACCGGTCGAACAAGTCAACCCGGTCCGGTGAAAGAAATGCGGTCGGCGAATCAGCCGATTTCGACGGTGCGCACCGCGCCCGGGGCGAGATCGCCGAAGACGCGCTCCTCGCCGTTGCGGCAGATGCGGAAGTGCTGGGGTGCCGCCGAGGAGTTCCAGAGCCGGAACTCACGGCGGTTCTGGCAGAGCACGATCACTTCGGGCGGCTCGACCGACCAGACGGCGCGCTGGAACGCCTTGCCGTCGGCGGCGGCGGTGATCTCCAGATGTTCGGCGGTCCAGAGCCGTTCGCGGGCGAGCATGGGGAGTTCTCCCCGGAAGCGGCCGTCGGTGATCCAGAACTCCTGGGTGACTTCACCGAGGTCGGCATAGCCTTCGTCGCCGTGCGGCCGATTCGGCGCGTGTTCCGCATAGACGACCGGACGCAGCAGCGTCAGCCGCAGTTCGCCGGTGCCGAACGAGTCGTAGGCGTGCAGCGAAGAGGCGAGGAAGCCGGAGGTTTTCCCCTCCCCGTCAACCGCGGCGGCGAAATCGATGAACGGCTGTTCGCAACCGTCCGGAACCCGGTCGAGCACCATGGCGGACTGCCCCGAAAGGATGGTTCCCGAGTCGACTCCGGTCTTCCAGCAAAGTTTGACCGAGTCGTCCTTCTCCTGCCAGTCGGCGCTCCAGCGGGCGAAGAGTTCGGGAATGCCCGCATAGGCGAAAAGATCGAGCTGGAAGCTGGAACTCTTCCAGCGGTAGCGCGCCCGCAGGCAACTCGCCGCCGGGCCGTTGTCGATCTCTTCGAAACCGAGCAGTTCGGCATTTCCGGCATTCTCGCCGAGACGGGCCAGCCCATGCCCCCAGGTGTCGCCGCGGTCGTCGATGACGGGGAAGGTGATCCGCGCGAATGCCGCCTTCTGGCGCTTGAACCCGAGCGGAGCCGGAGCCGCCTTGCCGTAGCCGAACGCGAACGCCCGCAAGCCGGAGGCGGGCAGATCGACCACGGCGGTCGCCCTGCCCCAGGCGTTGTTCGGGCCGTAAGGCACCGCGCCGCGCGTCCACTGAAGCGGAATCGACTTGCCGTGTTCATCGGTCAGGATGTCGAACTTCCGTCCGTTGCAGTTCGGGTCGGCGAAAGTGTCGTAACCGAGCACCGCGCGCACCGGGACCGGCAGCGGGTTCCAGAGCAACACGCCGCCCTCGGTCAGGAAATCGGTCTTCACCCCGGCCGCATAGCGCCCGAGCCGCTTTTCGAGAATCGTAGAGCCGATCCACTCCGCGTAGCCGGAGAGGTCGCGCGCCTCGTGCATGAAAGCCGCCCCGATCGAAGTGCCGGGGTAGATATCGTGGAAATAATTGAATAACAGCTGGTTCCATGCGTCGTCGATCCGGGCGCAGTCGGCCCCGCCGTCGGCTCCGGGCAACTCCATCACCAGTTTCTCGGCCTTGAACAGCGTCCGTTCGGCCGAGGCGAGCTGTTTCTTGATCTCTGAAACCGCCGAATAGCAGCCCGGCGAATGGTGGGTCAGCTCGCCGTCATAGACCGGCAGGTCGGTCTTCTCGATCACGTCGAAATAATGGGCGAGCGTCGAAAACTCGATGTCGCGGGTCTCGGCGGCTTCAAGCAGCCAATCGAGCTGTTTCTCGTAAATGCCGCCGCCGTGGTCGCCGACGCCGAAGAAGAAGGTCTGGTGCTCGTCGCCGTCGGCGATCAACCGGTCGATCCAGTCGAAAAGCTCCGCCTTCTCCTTCCAGCCCGGCATGGTGCAGTAGGCCTGCCGGACGCGCAGCGTAGTGATCCGGGCACCGTCGTCGCCACGCCAGCGGAAGAGGTAGGGCATGGTTTTTTCCTCCGCCATCGGGCGCATGAAGACGTAGCGGTCGAACCCGGTGGCGTTGAGGATCTTCGGCAGCCCGGCGTTCTGCCCGAACGCGTCGACGCTGTACCCGATGCGGATGTCGCGCCCGAACTTCTCCCGGAAATAACGCTTGCCGAACTCGGCCTGGCGGAAGAGCACTTCGCCCGGCGTGACGATCGTGTCGGACTGCTCGACCCAGCCGCCCACCAATTCCCAGCGGCCGTCATCGACCAGCGCCCGGATTTCGGCGAACAGCGCCGGATCGCAAGCTTCGATCCACTCATAACAGGCGCTTGAAGAACGGCAGAATTTGAGGAACGGATATTTTTTCATGATCCGGACCACCGAGCGGCAGGTGTTCAACCACGTCGAGCGCCCCTCGCGCAGCCGCCAGAGCCAGATCGGGTCCATGTGGGAATTGCCGATGACGTAAAGTTTCTTCGCACTCACAGAAATCATCCTCCTGTTTATACTCATTTCGGTTGAAAACTTAAAATCTGCTTGTCGCTTTTCGGCGGCTTTCCCGTCGTTTTTTTCGGCCGATGCTCGCATCGGCTTGCAAAAAACAACGGCAAATCCGCTCAAAAATCAACTTCGCATTTTTTTAAGTTTTCGCCCTCAACGAGTATATATCTCAAAACACCAGCAGCTGAAACAGTTGCGGGATCGTCTTCTCCCCGATTCCCTCGCCCCAGGAGAGCGTGCCCCGCAGCTCCTTCCCGCTGCCGCTGTCGGCTGCGAGAAAAACGCCGAGGCTCATCCCCTTCTCCAGCGCGGGAACGCCGAAAGCCGAGGGGGGAACGTCGATCACATAGCGAGAGATTCCATTGCCGGGGCGCGAGAACACAGAACGGACTCCGGAAGCGGGATGGGCGCTGTCGAATCGGAACAACGGCCCGGAACAGTCATCCGGATTGCGGCGAAGCTGGAGTGCGAACCGGATGCCGTCGCCTTCGGGCCGGACCTCTTCCCGCACCTCGATTTCGAACCGCAGCCGGGAGGGGCGGGCGGAAATGCGGAATTTCGCGCGAATGTCCGCCGGAAGCTGCAACCCGGAATCCCAGTTGGACAGGCTGCTGAAGTCGATCCAGTCGGAGAGCTTGCCGGTGAGCGACACTTCGACCCGCGCCCGGTCATAGGGATTGACCGCAATCACCAGCGAAGACGCCTTGCCGCCGCGGTCCCCGACCGGGAACGTCATCGGACTGCGCCGGCCGAGGGCCGGATCGAACAGCACCGAAAAATCGTATTCCATCCGCGCTCCGGGCAAAAGTTCAAGCTTCGGCCGTTCGACCTTGCCGCCGGCGGGAACCACCGGCGCTTCGATCGCCCGGACTCCGCCCGGCAGATTCAAATAGGGCTCCACCGCCACGGTCTGGTCGGAGAGATTGCTGAAAAACACCCGGTACGACGTCGGCTCCCCGCAGAGAGCCCGGCTGGCGATGCGGTCGCGGATTCCGGTCGCCGGATCGTAACCGGGCTGAATCACCACCGGTTTCGCGGAGTGCACCGCCGGTTTGAAGCCGAGGGCGATCTTACGGAGTTTCATCGCCGGGGTGTCCTCGTCGAGGAACGCGGCGAAACCGGCCGGATCGGGGTAGAGAAACACCACACGATCCCCCATCGGCACGACGCCGTTACGGATCTCAAGCGGACGGCCGTCGATTCCGGCCGCCCGGAGCACCTTCAGCCCTTCCGGCAGATGCAGCTCCTTCGCGTCCCCGGCCAGGAACAGACAGACCACCGCTTCGCGGCCGTCCGAAAAGGCGCGGGAACGGGTCGCTCCCTCGATTTTGAGGTCGCCGACATACTCCTTGAACGCCAGCACGCGGGGCAGATACGCGTAAACCCCGAACGGACGCAGCGGCGCACGGTTCGCACCGGCCATTCCGGCGGCAGCGGGAAAATACTTTGCACCGCCCAGCGCCCGCAGCTCCACCGCGCGGACGACAAGCTCGACCGGGTCCGCACCGTCGGCACCGGAAACCCAGTACGGAATTCCGGTCCGGCTATTGCGGATCGTCTTTTCGATTTCGCGCATCAGGGCAATTTTTTCTTCCAGCCCGACCGCCGGCTCCCGGGCGGTAAAGCTCAGCACGTCGATATCGTCGAGCAGCCCGACGGACACATACATGCGGTAGACGTCGAGCATGGGGTCGTCCGGCACGATCGCGCCGTCGCCCCCGGCGAGCGTCAGGGAAATCTTGTCGAGAACGAAACGGGAAGAGACCGCGCGGAGCGGTGCGATTTCGAATTCAGGCGGAATCCCCTCGCCGGGAGCGGAGGCGATTTCGACCGCCTTCCCGCAATCCGGACGCACCGCGAACAGGGCGAAATTCCGGGCCGTTTCGACCAGGTTTTCAGACGACCGGCTCCGGAGCGCGCCCTCCTCGAAGGTGTCCAGCACCGAAATATCCTCGGTCGCCGCCGCCGCGCGCAGTGCGCCGTAGCGCTCCTCCACGCTGCTGCCCGGCCACGCCATGCGGTCACGGCACCAGCCGATTCCGCAACGGTGCAACAGGCGCATCAAGCCCGGGAAATCATTCGTCCCGGACGGGAGGTCGATTCCGAAAAAGCCGTCCATCACCCCCGCATACGGTTCGGCGGCCACCACCGCCGAGCGGATGCCGGAGCCCGGAAATTCCAACTCATAATAACCCGTTGCGGCGGGAGCCGGAACGGAGATGACCCGCGTCGCGGCGTCGAATGCGGCGGCGCCTGCGGCGGCCTCCTTCCCGGTGTAGTCGAGCCAGCGGAAACGCAGCGTCTCCGGCGAAAACGTCTCCGGCCCGGCCAGCACCGCAAGGCGGAACGGCCGGCCGCCGGGCGTGATGAAATACGAATCGGGCGAATCGGCCCGGCACACCGGCACGAATTTGCCGTCGGCGACCCCGGTCAGCCGGACGCCGGAAATCTCCAGGAATCCGTCGTCGGTACTCAAATCATTCTGGTTCAGCAGGAATCCGACTGAGGTTAACGCCGCGTCGTCGAGCGGAACGGAACTCTCCCGAAATTCCGGCGCGCCGCCGTTCAGGCTCTGTTCGACCCGGCGCACCTTGCCGTCCGCTCCGCCCAGGAGGACCGTGAGCCGGGCGGCGGAGGAGCGCACCTTGAAGCGCAGTTCACGCGCCTCCGGCAGTTTCATCGCCAGCGTTGCGGAGACATACCGCCCGCCGCGCCCGAAGTTGCCGTCGAGACGGAGGAATTCATTTTTGCGGACCAGGCCGCCCTGCGCGCCGGGCGGGAACTCGACGCTCCCGTTGTCATACTTCCAGTCCGGATCGGCGGTCGAAAGCACGACTGTTCCGTCAAAGGCCGCCACGGTACACGAAAACCAAAGCACCAGCAACGGCAGCAGCCGTCTTTTCCAATCATCTGCCATCATTCGGATGCTCCCCATCGGTGTTGAACTGCGTTATTCCGGCTTGGCGGAACGGGACATCAGGTTGCGGATCGCGCTCGGGACATCGCGCCCGTTGTAGAGAACCGCGTAGATTTCGTCGATGATCGGGGTCTCGGCCCCGACCCGCCGGGCGAGCGTGTAGGCCCCCCTGGCGGTGGTCACTCCTTCCGCCACGACCATGCCCATCGAGGCGAGGATTTCGGGCAGCTTTTTGCCGCGCCCGAGCTCTTCGCCGACGTGGCGGTTGCGGCTGTGCCCGCTGGTGCAGGTGACGATGAGGTCGCCGATTCCGCTCAGCCCGGAGAAGGTCTGTGCGTTGCCGCCGAGCAATTCCCCGAGCCGCCCCATTTCGGAGATGCCGCGGGTCATCAGCGCCGCTTTCGGGTTGTCCCCGAGTTTCATGCCGTCGATGATTCCGGCGGCGATGGCGATCACGTTCTTGAGTGCGCCGCCCAGCTCCACGCCGACCACGTCGCTGCCGGTGTAGACCCGGAAATTGTCGTTGAGCAAGAGAAGCTGGACCAGCTCGGCGTCATCCTGACTGTGGGAAGCGGCGACCACCGCGGTCGGCACCCGGCGCGACACCTCCTCGGCGTGACTCGGGCCGGAAAGCGCCACATAACGCCCCGGGCCGAGCACCGATTCGACCATCTCGTGGATCAAAAGCCAGGTGTCGACCTCGATCCCCTTGGCCACGTCGAGCAGCAGGTGTTTCACCGGGTCGTAATGCGGTTTGAGCTTGTCAAGCACACTGCGCAGATACTGGGTCGGAGTGGCCAAGAGCAGCACGGCGGCGCCCTCCACCGCCCGGCCGATCTCCGGTTCGAAGCGGAGCTGTTCGGACAAGGTCACGCCGGGCAGGAACCGGACGTTCTCACGACGCTCCCGCATCTGGGCGAGATAATCGGGGAAAGGCCCCCAGAGCACCACTTCGTGGCCGTTGTCGATCAAAGTCAGGGCGAGTGCGGTTCCCCACGCTCCGTCGCTCAGCACCGCGATCTTCATCAGCCGCGCCCCTTCTTCTTCGCGTTGGAGTCAAAGCGGCTCTCGGTGCCGTTCAGCAGGCGCTTGATGTTGGAGACGTGCCGCAGGATGGCCAGGAACGCGATGAAAGCGAAGAAGAGAATCGTGGAATTCGCCAGCGGGAACGGCGTTCCGATCCCGAGCCCCATGAACAGCACCGCGATGATCGGCAGCGAGGCGGCGGCGACGATGCTCGCCAGCGAAACGTAACGGCTGGTCAGGAACGTGATGATCCAGACCGCCAGCGCGCAGAGCAGCGGATAGGGCGCCAGCGCCAGCGCCACGCCGGCGGCGGTCGCCACGCCCTTGCCGCCGCGGAATCTGAGGTAGAGCGGAAAGATGTGCCCGAGAATCACCGCCAGCCCGGCCAGCAGCGCGAGGTTGGCCGTGTCGTTCTCAAATGTCCCGTTGACCAGCGCCACCGGGAGCGCCCCCTTGAGGAAATCGAGGAAGAAACAGATTTTTCCCTGGATTTTGCCGATCGACCGGGTGACGTTGGTCGCGCCGATGTTCCCGCTGCCGACTTTGCGAATATCGACTCCGTGGAGCCGGCCGATCAGGTAGCCGAACGGAACCGAACCGATCAGGTAAGACGCCGCCGGGACGATGAAATATTCCGGATTCATAAAAAACTCCCGTATTCTCCGATTGAAACCCGCCTGTCGGAACACTATATTTTCCGGGTAGAATATACACAGCCTTTGAACCGAATGCAAATTAAGGAAGCTTCGATCATGCATAAAATCGCGCGACTCATCGTCGCCTCGGGGGAACAGTCCGGCGATCTCCGGTACGCGGCCGGGTTCTCCACGCCGGATGAATTCATCTATTTCGACGACGGCTCCCGCCGCGGCGTTCTCATGTCGGCGCTCGAATTCGGCCGGGCGGCGCGCTCGGCGCGCGAAGGCGTCGAAGTCCACGCCGAAACCGATTTCGGCCGCACCCGGCTGGAGATGCTCACCGCCCTCGCCGCCGAACTGCGGACGGAGGGATTCCTGGTCCCCGCCGACTTTCCGCTGCACCTCGCCGACCGTCTCCGCGAAAGCAACCTCAAAGTGGTGGCGGAATCCGGCGCGTTCTTCCCGGAACGGGAGTGGAAATCGCCGGAGGAGGTGGCAAAAATCGTCCGCGCCCAGCGCGCCGGGGAAGCCGGCTGCCGCCGCGCCTTCGCCGTCCTCCGCGAAACCGACACCGACCGCGAAGGCCGCCTGGTCTGGAATGGCGAAGTTCTCACCAGCGAACGGCTGCGCGGCGAAATCGACGTCGAGCTGGTCCGCAGCGGCATGCTGCCCACCGGAACCATCTGCGCCGGAGGAACCCAGGGCTCGCAGCCGCACAACCTCGGTTCCGGCCCGCTCTACGCCGGGCAGCCGATCGTGATGGACATCTTTCCGCGCTCGGCCGAAACCGGCTACTGGGGCGACCTCACCCGGACGGTCGTCCGCGGCCACGCCACCGACCTCGTCCGCCGCGCCTACGATGCGGTGCTCGCCGCGCGCGAACTCGGCAAGTCGCTCGTCGCCGTCGGCGCGGCGCCGTCTGAAATCCACCGCATCGCGGCGGAGCGCATGGAGAAGGCCGGTTTCCACACCGGCAACGGCGACAAAGGGCCGTTCGGCTTCTTCCACGGCCTCGGCCACGGCGTCGGGCTCGACATCCACGAGGCCCCCCGCCTTTCGCTGCGCAACCCGGTTCCGCTCCGCGGCGGCGAGGTGGTGACCGTCGAGCCCGGACTCTACTACCCCGAGTGGGGCGGAATCCGGCTCGAGGACCTGGTCTGGCTCTCCCCCGAAGGCGAAGCGCGCTGCCTCACCGAACTGGAGGATTTCCTCGAACTGTGACTTTACTTTCCCGGCAAACGGCGGTATAGTAACAAGGATCAGTGTTCAATTGACAACATAGATGGAATGACAGGAAAGGTTTTCTCCGACAATGGACGATTCTTCCGATGGAGCGTTCGGTCCGTCCGGCTATCTCACGCCGGAGCGTTGTGTGGTCCTGAAACGCGCCGCGAAAGATGAGGTGCTCGACACGCTCATCGAACTGCTGGGCAATTCCCCCGAGGCGGGCGACGCAAAAGCCATCGCCGACGGCATCCGCGCCCGCGAAAAGCTGTTGAGCACCGGAATCGGCCAGGGAGTCGCGATTCCCCATGTGCGGCTCGCAACTGCCGACGGCCTCGCGTTCGCCGCCGCCATCGTCCGTGACGGAGTGGCCGATTACGGGAGTCCGGATTCGGTTCCGGTCCGGCTGGTCGTGATGATCGTGGCGCGCGCCGACCAGCACGCCCTTTACCTGCGCGTTCTTTCGCAGTTGAGCACCCGCCTCAAGGAAGAGGCTTTCCGCAACCGGGTGTTCGAGTGTTCCACGGCGGCGGAACTTTACGCGGCGCTGGCGGAATCCTGAATATCGGCAACCAAAGGAAATACAGCTATGATGAACCAGCAGAACACGGTTCCGCAAATTGATTGGAGTCGGGCGGACCTGTTGATCGAACTCGCCCTCCATGAAGACCTCGACGCCGTCGGAGACGTGACCACCAGCGCCGTCGTTCCGGAACAGGCGACCGCCCGCGCCGTGCTGCGCTGCAAGGAACCTTCGATGGTGCTCGCCGGAATCGAAGTCGCCGAACACGTCTTCCAAACGGTCGAACCCAAATTGCAGTTCCGCGCCCTCAAAAACGACGGCGACACCTGCGAATACGGCACTCTGCTCGCCGAAATCACCGGCCCGGCGCGCGGCATCCTGGTCGCCGAACGGACCGCGCTCAACTTCCTCCAGCGACTCTGCGGCGTGGCGACCACCGCGTCGAAATATGCCAAAACGCTCGAAGGCACCAATACCCGGATTCTCGACACCCGCAAGACCACGCCGGGCTACCGGAACCTGGAGAAATACGCCGTCGCCGTCGGCGGCGCCACCAACCACCGCATCGGCCTCTACGATCAGGTCATGATCAAAGACAATCACCGCGAAATGGCGGCGATGGAAGGCACCGGCGGCATCGTCCGCTCCGTGCAGCGCGCCCGCGACAAACACCCCGGTCTCCTGATCGAAGTCGAAGCCGACAACCTCGACGAAGTCCGCGAAGCGCTGAAGGCGGGAGCCGACTGCATCATGCTCGACAACATGTCGGACGAAACGATGGCCGAAGCGGTGGCCATCGTCGGCGGCAAGGCCAAGCTCGAAGCCTCCGGCGGCATCACGCTCGAGCGGCTGCCGCGCATCGGCAAGCTCGGCGTCGATTTCGTCTCCAGCGGCGCCCTCACCCACTCGGTGAAGGCGGCCGATATTTCGCTCGACATCGAGGTCGACAAATGATCGCCCGGCTGACCGGAATCGTCGCGGAGTCCAGCTTCTCCGGCTGCGTGATCGACGTCAACGGCGTCGGCTACGAAGTCGCCATTCCGGTCTCCACCTTCGAAAAACTGCCGCAGCCCGGCGGAGAGACGCGGCTTTTCATCTACACCCAGGTCCGCGAAGACGCGATCGTGCTGTTCGGCTTCCATACGGTCGAAGAGAAGAACCTCTTCCGCCAACTGCTCAACGTCTCCGGAATCGGCGGAAAACTGGCGTTGAGCGTGCTCTCTTCCATGCCGGTGAACAATTTCTGCGCGGCGATCCAATCGAGCGATGTTAAAATTCTCTCGCGCATTCCGGGAATCGGCAAACGCACCGCCGAACGGCTGATCGTCGAACTCAAGGGGAAAGTGACCACCGACGGAGCCGCCAGCGTCTTCGTCTCCCCCGGCGAGGCGATCCCCGCCTCCGCCGTCGGCGACGCGGCCCTCGCCCTCGAACAGCTCGGATTCAAGCGCGACGCCATCGACAAAGTGCTCAAGTCGCTCGCCGCCGAACTTCCGGCGGAGGAGCAGACCAGCGAAATCCTGCTCCGGCAGGCGATCATCAGACTCAAATTCTGACCCGGAGAAATCCATGCGAAAAAAAGCCAGGAGACTGCAATGCGCGGGAATCGTCTTCCTGCTCCTCTTCGCCGTCCTTTACACCAAAGAGGAGGTCACCATCTCCGGCAACGAATCCTCCCGCTTCGGGGTGATCCAGGCGCTGGGCGAGCAGGGCGTGTTTTACATCGAACACACCAACTTCGCCTCCACCGTGGACCGGACCGGGCGGGACGGGCACGTTTATTCCGACAAGCCGCTGCCCTTGAGCGCCTGCGCGGCGGCGGTCCACGGCGCAATCCACCGCGTCACCGGAATCAACTTCACCGAAAACCGGATGCTGGCGATCTATCTGGTCAACCTGATCTTCTCCGGCGGCTGTTCCATCCTGCTTTTTCTCGTGATGTTCAACCATCTGCGCCGTACCTCGCGGGGAAGGCTTGAACTCAAATGGCTGCTGGCGCTCGCCATGTGCCTCACTACCTGGCTTGGCAGCTACTCGGTGATACTCAACAACCACACCCCCGCCGCGCTGGCAGTGCTCTGCATGATCGTCGCGCTGGAAAAATACCGGAGAAAACCGACGCTGAAAGCCGCCTGCTTCGCCGCACTGGCCGCCGGAGCCGCCGGCGCGCTGGACATTCCGACCGGCCTCTTCTGCGGAATCGCCGCCCTGGTCGGCATCGGCCTGGAATCCCCGGCCGGGAACCGCCTCAAACCGCTTGCAACAGTCGTCGTCTCCGGCGCGTCGGTCGCTCTGGCGGTGCTGGCACTGAATTTCATCGCCTACGGCACCCCTGTCCCGCTCTACGTCGCAGGAAATACCGGCACCTTTGGGATCGGCCTCCATTGCGCGCCGGATTACTGGTTCCAAACTCTGTTCGGATTCCGCGGCCTGTTCAGCTACCAGCCGTTCCTGCTGCTGGCGTTCCCCGCAGCCTGGCTGCTCCGGCGTAAACTCCGGATCTCCGACTGGTGCGGCCTCGGCACCGCCCTCGCCGCCACGTTTTTTTACCTGACGTTCACCAACGAATACGGCGGCGCATCCTACGGGTTCCGCTACCTGATCCCGATCATCCCCGCCATCTGGCTGGTCATCTCCCGCTGGATTCTCAGTTGGGAACCGGCCATCTGGAAAATGCTGCCGGTCGCGATCCTCCTGCTGTGGGGAGCCGTGACTTCGCTGGTCGGAGCCTACTGTCCGTTCTGCGTCGCCAACGAGGGATTCCGGACTCCGCCCGGCCATTTCTCGCAGGTGATCCGCAGCCCGTTCCTCGGCAACCTGCTGACCATGAGTTTCGAACGCGAACCCGAAGGCAACCTGACCCGGCAGTTGATCGACTCCATCGGAGACGACGAAGCCTGTTTCCGTCATCTCTACGTCTCCGCCCTCCACATGCGCAAACCGGAACTGGTCGTGCAGCTCATGCAAAGTTCTCTGGCCAAAAAACTTGGCGTCTCTCGCTAACCAACCCGTGGGAATCAGAGGGGGGCGAAGCGCCATAAGCGCTAACTTTCCATAAAAAGCGTATCATTTCGAATCAACGCAGAGATGTTTTGTCGCGTTCGAAACGATTCGGCAAGTCTTCGAGAAATAGCTGGCCAGTGCTGTATCACGTAACGCATTGTGAGAGACGGCAGCACTGCCAGTTTTAACATTCCGGCAATGAAGTCAAATTCCCTCCAATGACTACGTGATGGCAGACTCTTGTCCCCAGGGAAAAAAATCATCGGCAAGCCCGATAATTTTTTCAATCAGCAATGCGACAAATATTTTTCCGGCCAGCCAGGCTCGAGAACTTTGGTCATCATATTTGGGAAGATGCCCGGCTCCCAAAAGGCTTTTTAACCGTTTGAATACTAACTCAATCTGCCATCTTAATCGATATAATTTTAAAATTTGTTCCGCCGAATATTCCTCTGGCAGAGTTGTAATAATCATTAAATACTCAGCTAATTCCAATGTCTTGGCTTGTATCTTGTCGCCATGTGACGACGAAGCGCGCCTCGCCGCTTTTTTTTGTTTCTCTATCTGAGACGATGGAAGCCTTATCCCAATCAGACGGGCTGAAATTTTCTTGTCCTTCGATATTCTTATCTTGACAGGCCAGTCTCCAATTTCTCCGTACTTTAATTCCCGCAAATGCCGCATTAATGAAAAGGCTGTATCGCCTTCTTTGGAAAATAATGGTAATGTTGTTGGAGTAAATCGGATTAAAACAAAAGCGCCGGATTCATTGGCTTTGGCAAAATTAATCGGACGCGAATAGCCGCGATCTGCAAGAATAACATCAGATGCATGGAGGGTATAGTTTTTAAAGCCTTCTCCTGTTTTATAGTCGGTAAGTTTCTGTTCATCGCACATTAAGGTTTTCAAATTGATAGAGTAATGAAAACGCCATAATGTTCCTGTCGGGCCCGGTTCTTTGATTATTGTGGCGTCAAACACTCGACAATTCAATTTACCGATCAGGGGCGCCGGATTGTTTTGCTTTAAGTTTGATATGCACCAATTAAAAAAAGCTTCACTTTTACGAAGCCTCTTTAAAATCGCCACATCCGATACGTCCACTAAATTTGACGCATGGCAATATGCGGAGGTTTCCCGAAGCGAAAGCCCTCCCGCCAAATGAATTAATAGGGTGCGAAGTAACTTGGATTCCCCGTCAGTACCAGAAAATTTGTGCCCGCCCTTCAGCATCCCCTGATGATGAACTTGTTTCGTCCAATCGGAAGGCAACAACGAAAGAATGAAATCCCAATCGGAAAAATATTGTTCCCACATAAAAAAATCTCCGTTTGTATTAATATAGTACAATGCGGAGATTTTTCAAGAAAAAAGTTAGCGCTTATGGGCGAAGCGCCCCCTCTGATTCCCGGGTCAGACCAGCGGAAGGAAGGAATTCATGTAGATTGCCGCAACAGAAGTGGCGTTGGCATATCCCGGAGCCTGTTCGAGCAGACTGGCCAGGGAGGGCTCTTTGAGGGTCATATCGACTAATTTGTCGACATCCTCCTTGGTGAAGCCGACATCGCGCAGCTTCTGGGAGACTCCGCAGCGGTTGAGCCATGCCTGCACGGCCTTGCCTGCCTCGTGGGCTTCGTCCGCCTTGCCCTGAAGGCCCGGAGCCAGCGGCTGCAGGAGCTCGGCCAGGATCTGCGCCTTCTGCGGATAGATCACCTGCACAACGGCGGGCAGCAGGACCGCCAACCCGAGACCGTGGGCCAGCTCCGGTTTCAGGGCGCTCAGCGGATGTTCGAGCGCATGGGTGTAGTGCAGGAGGCCGTTGTCGAACGCCATTCCGGCCAGCATCGAAGCGTAGAGCAGGAAGTAGCGCGCGTTGAGGTCGGAGGGGTCTTTCTCCACAAACGGCAGATAGCGAACCACCAGCTGGATGGTGTCGCGCCCCAGCATGATCGCAAACGGGTTGGCCGCCTTGCTCGTTGCCGCTTCGATCACATGGTTGACCGCGTCGATGCTGACGAAGCGGGTCTGTTCCGGGGAAAGCCCGGTCATCAAAGCCGGATCGTCGATCGACCAGGTCGGATAGATGCAGTCGTAGGCGATCACCGGCTTCTGCTCGGTCTCCGGAATCGACAGTACGGCGAACCGGTTCACTTCGGTGCCGGTTCCGTGCGTGAGGTTGATCGCCACGATCGGCAGAGCGCCTTCCGGCGTGAAGCCTTGCGAATAGAGTTCCCGCGCCGTCCGGCCGGGGTGCTTGAGCAGGATCGCCGCGCTTTTTCCGGTGTCGATCGGGCTGCCGCCGCCGATGGCGACCACCGCCTGGGCGTTCACCGCGCGTCCGGCCGCGACCGCCTCGTCGGTCTGCGTCGTGGTCGGATTCGGCGAGACGCCGTCGTAAAGCGCGTATTGGAATTTGCAGTCGTCGAGGATCTTCCCGACCACAGCCCAGGCGCCCGACTTCTTGTAGGAGCCGTGGCCGGTGACGACGAGTACGCTGGTGACGCCGCGCGCCGCAAGCTGGTCGGCGATTTCGCGGAAATAGGCGATCGCCCCCACGCCGAAATAGAGATTGGTCCTGGCCCGGATCACCCGGACATTGTAGATGTCAACTCCGTTTTCCCACATCGCACACCTCCCCTGTTGGCGAAAATCTCCGTTCGAAACGTACTCTTCGATTTACTCTGTGGGAGCTAATTTAGCATGACCGGGGGAAATGTCAAGAGCCGCAGCGGCTTGCCGCAAGCGATATTTCGGGGTTCGGTCGCTGGAAATGGGACTTCGGGTTGAAACATCGCAGGACCAGGAGAGGGCGATGCGCCCTCTCCTGGTCCCGCAACGAAGAGTCAAACCAACGGATGGAGTGATCGGATCAATCCGCCCGCCGGTATTTCCCTACTCTTTCCTGTCTTCCGTAACGGCCGGCTCTCCAGACAATTGAAGCTGCCCGTTGTCGGAGTCGTCCGCAACACGCGCCTTTAAGTCACGGAAGAGCCGTCTCGTATCGATAATGCCGCCGGTGACAAACCAGACTGTGGAGACGATACCGACAATACCCGGAATGACGATAAAACAGATAAAGAAATACCAATTCCACCATTCTCTCGGCCAGGGAGAAATAAAGTTCCAGGCCACCACAACAACAAAGCAGATGATGAACTGATAAACGATCGAATAACCAAAGACCGACCAGGCGATAATTTTGTCGCCGCGGGTATACTCCGATGTAATGCCGATGAGTTTGCCGAAAAACAACGATTTCAGCGTCCATTTCGTCGGGACGAAGGTTTGCTCATCGCAATATTTGCCGCGATGCAGAAGTTTATCCAGGTCATAGGGCTTATAGGTCAGATAAGAACCGATGATATAAGTACCAATGGCGAGAATCATGGAAATAAAGAATATTTCATAGGAGTTGATCGGGAATTTGACCGAGTCCATTCGCCAGATGATCCATGGATTGAACGGTTTGCTGGCGGCGATGAGGAAATTATCCAGATTCTCCACATAACCCCAGCGTTCCAATGCCGGATAAATGGATTGAGCCCAGTTGCGCTGGAAAATCAGGCCCAGAAGCGATGTTCCGGAACCGAAAATAATCGAACACCATGCTCCGGTCAAATTGCCGAACCGCGTATACAAGCCGAATACCATGATCGGTCCCGCGCCGCCCAGCCAGAACGCACACATAATCGTGGTGAACATATTGATGTAGTCCATCTGGGAGAAAAACAGCGCCACGACCAGGAAGAACAGCGTAACGCCGAGCGCGGTGAGGCGCAGCAGCAAAATATGGTGTTTCGGAGAAATCTGTTTCTTCCAGAACGGCAGGATAATGTCCTGCACGATACAGCCCGTCGCATTGAAAATGCGGCTGTCATCGGTTGAAATCAGCAGCATCACCATCAGGAGGCAGAATAACCCGAACAGACCGACCGGGAAAATTTTGCTGGCAACTACCGGCATCATCTGCTGCTGGTAAAGCGTACGGAACTGCTGGAATCGGTAACGCCCTTCCGGCGTATCGCCGAGTTCCTTGCGGACAACATCAAAGTAGCGTGTTTCCAGGTTATTTCCCTGCGAAAGCTTCACATCCTTGCCGATTTCATGCCTGGCCGGCGGCAAAGCGGAAACGGAAAGCATGATGTTCTCCCGTTCCACGTGATCCGGCACAACGCCTTCCAGAACCTTACCGGCAAGTTCCTGACGGATATCGTTATTGGAAATGCCGAACCGACTTCTGTCGGCAAAGCTGCCGTTATTCATAAAAACGACGGTAATGATACCCAGAAGCAAGATCATGATATAGGCGAAACCGTTCCGCCAGGACCCGAGAATATTGGCCATTTTCTGCTCGTGCGGGGTCAGGCCGGAATTCGAGGTATCGTTGCCGATCCAGCTCGCACGATTCATCACGGCGCTTGTCACCGAGACGATGAGGGCGAACATGTTGAAATCGCGCAATTTGGAAATTTCGTAGGGATTGATGAAACTTTCCTGCGGCGCACGGTCCCAGAGAATCGGAGAGATATCCACATCGTAGGAGAATTTCAACAGGATGAATCCGACAATCACCACAAAAATCGGATAGGAAAGCAGCGCCTGCACGCTGTCGGTCACCAACAGAGAAATACGTCCGCCCGGCCAGATGATCGCCAGGGCCAGAGTCAGACACATAAACACGACAATCGCGTAGCAGGGCAAGCCGATGCCGCCAATCATGATCTTATGCGGCAACCCCAGGTAGTAAATGAAGAAGTTGGCGGCGATCGCCGGTCCGATCGCATTGGTAACCGCCTCCGCGATCGTACTGATCGCCGCCGTTACAATACGGAACGTCTTGCTGCCGTAACGGTTTTCAATAAACTGCCCCTTGGACAGGGAACGCGTTTCCCGCCAGCGGTAGGTACAGAAACCGAACAGGGAAAGGACAATGCCGATCGGCGCAATGATGTGGTTCCAGAATCCGATCCCGAAGCCGGTCTGATAGTATTGTTCCGCTCCGGCCACAAGGGTAATGACGGACAACCCGGCAGCCATGTCTCCAACCGAAATCACATATCGCCTCGCCACCCGACCGGCAGCGAGATAATCCACTGCATTTCGGGAATAACGTTTCGAATGGAACGCCAAACCGAGGACGAAGATGATCGGGACAACAACAATCAGCCAGTCTATCCAACTCATTTTTAGCACCTTTTATTACTATAGATTTGGCAATATATCATAGAACAAACAAATTTCAAGCGATAAAACGGGGTAATTTGTCCTCTGTTTTAGTTATTTTAGTATTTCAAAAAAATCGAATCATATCGAGCTACCAAGGGCAATATTCGGGGATTCGGTCGCGCAGAAAACGGTCATGCGTCCGATAATCCGGGCACATCCGCGCAACTTCGCGCCAGAACCGATCCGAGTGGTTGAGTTCAATACGGTGGGCCAGTTCGTGGATGACGACGTAATCGACCACCGGCTCCGGCCAGCGGACCAACCGCCAGCTGAAATTGATGTTGCCGTCCCGGCTGCACGACCCCCAGCGCCGCCCTGCCCCGCCGATCCGGACCCGCGAACAGATCAATTCAAACCGCTCCGCAAACGCCGCCACCTTGCCGGGCAGCAGCTCGGCCGCCAGACGGCGGTAAAGCGTTTCCAGGCTCATGCGGACCGACTCCGCCTCTCCCGCCGGAACCAGGAATGCCTCGTCAAAGGCCAGAATCCGGTGAGAGAAACGCAGCGGATAGAGTTGGCCGAGGTAGTGGAATTCCTCCCCCTCGCAGAACCGGAAAACGGTTCGCCGCGCGTCGTATTCGAGAAACCGCGCCCGGAGTTTTTCCAGCAGTTCCCCGTTGCGTTCGACGATGCGGCGGATTTCCGCAACGGAGAGCCGCGGGGGAGCGAGAATCACCGGCGCCCCGTCTCCCGGGCGGACGGTGAAGGCGATACGGCGGCGACGGGGCGAACGGACAACAACGAGTCCATCCACCTGTCCCTCCGGTTCCCGGTTCCGCTCCCTCATACCGCATAGTCTCCAAGAAAAAAGCGGAGGAACCGTTCCGCCGCGTCGAATCGCATGCGCATCGCTCGCTCAGCCCTTGACGCCGCCGAGCATGATGCCCTTCACCAGCTGCTTCTGCATCAGGACGAAGATGATAATCATCGGAACCACGCTCATCGCCACCGCCGCCATCAGCAAATTGGTCTGCTGGCCCTGCGAAGACTGGAAGGCGAGCATGCCGATCGGCAGCGTGTATTTGTCCGGCGATTTCATCATGACCAACGGCCAGAAGAGGTTGTTGTAACTGCCGATGAAGGTGAAAATGGTCAGCGTAACCAGCGCCGGACGCGCCAGCGGAAGCACCACATCCCAGTAGAGCTGCCACTTCGTCGCGCCGTCGATCTCAGCCGCCTCGTCGAGCGATTTCGGGATGTTCATCATGAACTGCCGCATCAGGAAGGTGCCGAACGCCGAGAACGAAGCCGGAATGACCAGTCCGGCATAGGTATCGACCAGCCCCAGCAGAATCATGTTCTGGTAGTTCGGAATCATCATCACCAGCCCGGGCAGCATCATCGTGGCGAGATAGAGGAAGAACACCTGGTCGCGCCCCTTCCAGTGCAGCCGCGAAAAGCTGAACGCCGCCAGGCTGCTGGTGAACACCTGAAGGAAGGTGATCCACGAAGAAACGAACACCGTGTTCCAGTACCACCGTCCGAAGAAGATCCCCTTCATGGTGAACACGTCGCGATAGTTGTGCCACTGGCAGGCTTTCGGCAGCCAGGAGTCGTAGCCGATCTCGTCAAGCACTTTGAGGCTGGCCAGAACCATCCAGGTGAACGGCAGCACCAGCAGCACCGCCATCAGAGTCAGCACGACGTTAAGCGAAATCAGTTTGGCGAACCCGCCCCAGAATCTGGAATTCTTATCCTGCATGATCAAGTTGCCTTCCTTACTCGTTCGTGTAACGGTTGCCGAACTTCCAGTTGAACATGGTCACGGTGAAGACCATGAGGAACAGCAGCCAGGAGACCGCCGACGCATAACCGAGCCGCCCGGTGTTGAAGCCTTGCGTGTAAATGTAGTAGGCCAGCGTCGTGGTCGAACCGGCCGGTCCGCCTTCGGTCATCACGCGGGCCATGTCGAAGCCGCCCTGCAGGCCGCCGATGACCGCCATGACCATAATGAAGAAGGTGACGTTGGCGAGCTGCGGCCAGGTGATGTGCCAGAACCGCTGCCACGGACTCGCGCCGTCGATGTCGGCCGCCTCGTAGAGCTCCTGCGGAACCCCGGAAAGTCCGGCGAGATAGAGCAGCATGTTGTTCGAACCGATCGCCCCCCAGAACCCCATGATCAGCAGCGAGGGTTTGGCCCAGTAGTAATCGGAAATCCACTTCGGCGGCTGGAGTCCGGTATCGGAAGCCGCCATCTCCGGCAGCATCCAGAAGACGCAGCAGAGTCCGACCAGTATCATATTGAGCACCATCGCCGAACCGTCGACGATCGCCGAGTCGCCGATGCCGCGGTCGGCGATGCACCGGTATTCCCGTTTCGCGAGGTATATCGCGTAAAGGAAACGCCCCCACCCGATGCTGAGGAAGAAGATCATCAGCAGCAGCACCCAGTTCGCATCGCGGCTGAGAAACGACAGCTCGACGGAAGTCTGAACGCCCCGGTTGTCCATGACGATGTGCATCCAGGTCGGGGTGACCCAGCTCCAGCAGAACACCAGCGGCAGCGAAAGCAGGATCATGCCGAGCCAGGCGCTGACGATGCCGGTTTCGCCGTCCCGCCAGAGACGCAGTTTGCGGCGAACCATATTGAGGAAGAAGAGACCGGCGATCACCAGTAGCACAATGCCGACCGTCCGGCAGGCGGGGCTGATCATGACCGCCACCGGAGTCAGTGCGTCAAGCAGCGGACGCAGCGCATTGTTGATCGGCCCGTTCAACGGGTTGTAAAGCTTTTTCCAGAGGATGAAAGTTGCCACGCCCGCGGTGAAGTAGGGGAAATAGAACAGCGTCCGGTAGATGGTCTTGCCGCCGATCGAACCGATGACGAAAACGCCGCCGATCAGTGAAACGAGCAAAATCGTCATGCCGGTGGCGCCCATGCCGATCGCGGCCAGCAGGCCGAAACTCGCGGCCATCACCGCGCACAGGACCATGGTGACCATCAGTTTCTTTCTGCCGTCCCCTTTGGTGAACTCCATGTTGAGCAGCAATGCGGCGACGAGGCTGCCCGCCACGCCGAACGGAATCCCGATCATCATAAAGAAGGTATTGCCGAAATACTGCGGAAAGTCGGGGTCGGAGAAGAGCTTGAAAAAGTTGTCGAACCAGACGAAGGTGATCGGCTCGGAACGGAAATAGTTGTGCATTTCCAGATTCCAGTCGGTGAACGCCATGTAGACGCTCATCACCAGCGGAACCACTGTAAAGGCGAGGAATCCGAGGATATTGGGAAGGAGAAAGCCGATGCCGACCGCGAACTCCTTGATGTCTTTTTTATTGATAGCCATTTTTACCTGACACCTCCCGTTCCGCTTTCATCAAGCATGCCTTTGTCGCGATAATATTTGACATAGAACGGATTCTTGATCCACTCAACGGGGATTTTCTGTCCTTCCGCCTTATATTCGTCGATCTTCTTCTGGAGTTCCCAGTCCTTCTCCCACTGCGCTTTCATCGCCGGATTGGCATCCTTGGAAATCTCGATCTCCTGATTGTAGCGGTCCTGGATGTAGGTCAGCACGCCGTCAAGCGAATCGCGCTTGTTGAAGAAACGGTTGATCCCGCTCTGAAGCCAGTTGGTGGAACCCGCCTTCACATAGGGGCTGTTCGGCGGCGGGAGCGCGATCGTCCTGGCCCAGAAGAATTCAAGGTCGCTGCTGTCGTGTTCGTTCGGATAGATCTTACCGACCTCGCGCATCACATCTTCAACCACATTGGGGTTGGGGGGAAGCCCGTCGGCGCCTTCCACGATGTATTTGTTGTACTCGCGGTCGGAGAGGAATTGCAGGAAGAGTTTGGTCAACTCCGGGTGCGTGCTGCCTTTGTAGGGCATCGCCGCGCGGACCGTGAGCGGATGATTCTTATATTCATGCATCGGCAGCTGGCTCACCGCGAACTGAATGGTCTCATTCTTGGTCTTCTGAACTTCGCGGAAACGGATCAGGCAGTAGCGGCCCATCACGATCATCGCGTAACGCCCGCTGATGAAATTCGAATAGTCGGCGCCGCCGTAGCCGGCGTCGGTGTTCATCGAGGCGACGTCCGCCGCCGCCGGAGCGATTTTATCGAGATAGGTCCATTTGTAGAACAGCTTGATCGCATCCTTGAGCGCCTGATTGTCCGCGATGCTGCGGGTCAGCGTTTCATTGAAGGTATCGTAGCCGCAGCTGCGGGCCATGCACTCCGCGATGGTGACGCCGGAACCGCTGTCGAGAGCCTGGAAAAAGAATCTCTCCTGCCGGGGCAATCCTTTGTTGGCCTTGGCGACATACGCCTTCGCCATCGTTTCGAACTCCTTCGGAGTCCATTCCCGGGGCGGACGCTTGAACCCGTACTTCTCCAGCGTGGAAAGGTTGATCCACAATGCGGAGCTTGCTCCATTGCAGGGGTACGCATACTGTTTGCCGTCCATTCCGGTCAGCAGCCCGGCCATGCCGGGATAGGTGGAGGCCAGCCCGTAGCCGTTCTTCTTCGCATCATCGGTGATGTCCATCGCCACGCCGAGCTGCGAATATCCGAGCACGTCGGGGGTGTCGAACACATCGCCGGCCATCCCGGAAACCGCCTGAATCAGCACACTCTGATTATTGGCCGTCTCGACCGACACGTCTCCGTTCGGTTTCGGCGTTCCGGCCTTCACAAAGTGGGGGCTGGAAGAGTCCAGCGGTTTGCCGTTCGCGCCGTAAGAAAGATTCAATTTGTCGGCTTCCGCCTGCGTGTAGGTGACGATTTTCCCCGCCTTGCTTTTCAGCACGTGGCCATGCTTAACCAGCCACTCGCGGAACAACATGACCTGCTCTTCGCGCTGGGGGTTCGCATCGGTTTTCCAGGTAATGACCGGAACATCCGAGCGTTTGTCGCGGCTGCTGTACATCGTATAAAACGATGCCGCCACGAGCACCAGCAAAATCGTCAGAAACATTTTTTTCATTTTACGGCGGGACTCTCTCACTTTTAGTTAGGGTTTTTTAACAAAGTGCGGCACTATGCTTGCATAATACACCGCAAAGAGCATTTTTTCAACTCATTAAGATAATTTCCTCCAAACTATTTTACACATATTTCCGCCTTTAATCATTGATTCTTTGCTTTTTCCGGTAAATCAGGACGCCAATTCGTACCGGTGCACCGTTTCCCGTCATGCCGCCCGGATCGCTTGCATTCCGGCCAATCGTGTGCTATTGTATTAGAAATGAAAATGCCAACGATGGCACAGAAGGAGACAAAGCCATGCAAAGATTGAACCGTTCCTTACTGCCGACCCTTCGGAAATCGGGAGTTGAAACCGGGCCGGAGCAGGAATATCCGGTGAAAGCCATGCAGTTCGGCGAAGGAAACTTCCTGCGCGCGTTCATTGACTGGATGATCGACAAATCCAACGCGGCGGGCAAATTCAACGGGATGGTCCAACTCGTGCAGCCGCTGCCGCAGGGCACGGCCGATATGATCAATGAGCAGAACGGCCTTTACACCCTGATCCTGCGCGGCATGGAGAACGGCAAGGCCGCCGAGTATCGCCGGGTCGTCACCTGCGTCAAGGGGTGCCTCCAAACCGCGACCGAGTGGAGCAAAGTGGTCGAATGCGCCTGCCTTCCGTCGCTCGAAGTGGTCTTCTCCAACACCACCGAGGCCGGAATCGAATACCTGCCGGAAGCCCACACGCCCGGCCAGGCCCAGAACACCTTCCCGGCCAAAATCGCCAGTTTGCTCTTCGAACGGTTCAAGGCCGGACGGAAGGGGCTGGTTTTCGTCCCCTGCGAACTGATCGATAAAAACGGGAAGAAGCTCCGGGAGTGCATCCTCAAGTACGCCGCCGACTGGAAACTCGGCGACGGCTTCGTCTCCTACGTCGAAAACGACTGCGCCTTCCTCAACACCCTGGTGGACCGCATCGTAGCCGGGTATCCGCGCGGCGAAGCCGCCTCGCTCTGCAACGAGTTCGGGTATGAGGACAAGTTGATCGACTGCGGCGAAATCTTCCATCTCTTCGTCATCGAGGGCGACGAGAAATACCGTGCCGTCCTCCCCTTCGCCGAAGCCGGGCTCAATCTCGTCTGGACCGCCGACCAGACCCCGTATCGCAGCCGCAAGGTCCGCTTTTTGAACGGCGGGCACACGTCAAGCGTGCTGGCCGCCTATCTCGCCGGATTCGATTTCGTAGACAAGATGACCGCCGACCCGCTGTTCGGCAAGTACCTCCGCACCGCGCTTTTCGAAGAGGTGTTCCCGACCGTCAAGCTCCCGGACGCCGAGAAGCGCGCCTTCGCCGAATCGATCATCGACCGCTTCCTCAACCCGTTCGCCAATCACCAGCTGATTTCGATTTCGCTCAACTCGATTTCGAAGTGGCAGGTCCGCGTGCTGCCGTCGCTGCTCGACTACCGTGAAAACACCGGCAAGCTGCCGAAGGTGCTCACCTTCTCGCTCGCAGCGCTGCTCGCCTTCTATCGCGGAAGTGAAACCGCCGACGGCAAATGGGAAGGCCAACGCGAAAAAAGCGCTTACCCGATCAGCGACGACACCGACAAAGTCCGCTTCATCAACAACAGCTACAAGACCCTCGACGCCGACGGCGACTGCAGGAAATTCGTACAGGCCATCCTGGCGCGCACCGATTTCTGGGGTCAGGATCTGAACCCGGTTCCGGGACTGGCCGACGCGGTCACCGCCGATCTCGGCGCGATCCGCTCGAACGGCGTCGCCGCCGCGGTCAAAGAAATGCTGGAGGCATAATATGAGCGAACCGCCGCGCTTTCTCAAGATCGGACGCACCGACAACGTCGCCGTCGCCCTCGCCGACCTCGCCGCCGGAGAAGCTCCGAGCGTGGACGGCGCGGCGGTTCCCCTCCTCGAACCGGTCGGGCGCGGCCATAAGTTCGCGCTCCGTCCGATCAAAGCGGGCGAGTCGGTGATCAAATACGACATGCCCATCGGGCACGCTACCTGCGACATCGCCGCCGGGAGTTTCGTCCACACCCACAATCTCAAGACCAACCTCGCGGGTGAACTCGAATACGCCTACGCCCCGGTTCCCGTTTCCGCGCTTCCTGGCGTCGAGGCGGGCAAAACCTTCCTCGGCTACCGTCGCGCCGACGGCAAAGCCGGCGTCCGCAACGACCTCTGGATCATCCCCACCGTCGGCTGCGTCAACAAGCTGGCAGAGAACCTCGCCCACGCCTTCGAAAAGGAAAGCGGCAAGCGCTGTCTCGCCTTTCCGCACCCCTACGGCTGTTCCCAGCTCGGAGACGATCACGAGACCACCGCAAACCTGCTGGCCGCATTGTCGCAACATCCCAATGCCGGCGGCGTCCTCGTCGTCGCCCTCGGCTGCGAAAACAATACGCTGGAAAGTTTCCAGCAACGTCTCGGCAACTGCGACGCGAACCGCATCCGCTTCATCAAAGCCCAGGACGACGGCAGCGAATTCGAACAGGGGCTCGAACTTCTCGCCGAACTCGCCGCCAACGCCGATACGTACCGGCGCGAACCGATTCCGGTTTCGGAACTCAAAGTCGGCCTCAAATGCGGCGGCTCCGACGGGCTTTCCGGCATCACCGCCAATCCGCTCATCGGCCGCTTCTCAGACCTGCTCGTCGCCGCGGGCGGCACCACGGTGCTTACCGAAGTGCCCGAGATGTTCGGTGCCGAAACGCTGCTCTTCAACCGCTGCCGTGACCGGCAGGTGTTCGAACGCGCCGTCGCCATGGTCAACAATTTCAAGGAGTATTTCATCCGCCACAACCAGGTGGTCTATGAGAACCCCTCCCCCGGCAACAAGGCGGGCGGCATCTCCACCCTCGAAGAGAAATCCCTCGGCTGTACCCAGAAAGGCGGAACCTCGCAGGTCACCGACGTGCTCGGTTACGGAGACCAGCTCCACACCCCCGGCCTGAACCTGCTCAACGGACCCGGCAACGACATGGTCGCCGTCACCGTCCTCGCCGCCGCCGGCGCCCAGCTCGTGCTCTTCAGCACCGGGCGCGGCACCCCCTTCGGCGGCCCCGTCCCGACCGTCAAGATTTCCACCAACACCGAGCTCGCCGAGCGCAAACCCAACTGGATCGACTTCGATGCCGGGCGCCTGGTCAAAGGCAAAGGCACCCTCGACTCCCTCGGCGAAGAACTCTTCGACTATGTCATCCGTCTCGCTTCCGGCAAACTGGAAGCCCGCAACGAAACCTATGGCTATCGCGAAGTCGCCATCTTCAAGGATGGCGTCACCCTCTAACCTCTTTTTGCTGCATCGTCATGGGAGCAAGGGAGGCGCTTCGCCCTCCCTTAACCCTCCCGACCGGCAGGGTGCCGGTGCCGGGTACTAGATCCGCATCAAATGCTGCGCATTTAATGCTCCGGCTAAGAAATTCGGGAGGGCGTTCGAGGTTCCGGAGGGCGCAAAATACCGCTCCGTCGGCACGCCTTCCCGCTTTTTTGCGGAAAGGCGGCACTCCTCCGCCTGTTTTTGCAGGAGGTTGGTTTGCAAGGTGCAAGACCGTTGCCGGGATGGCTGGCTGTTACGCTCATGTGGAGATCTTTAACCGGGCTTGGCAGGCTTGCGAAACATTTCTGGCCGATTGCAGCGAGTTCACTTGTGTGGGTCATGCCTGGCGGGCGGCCGGAAGCTCGGGCCCGACTCGGCGTTACCCGCGAAAACCTCAACCGGTCGTGAGAGGAGTCGGGGAAGAGCAAAGCGCCTCCTCCTTCTTGTCGCGGAGCAGGATGGTCAGTTTCGGTTCAGTTTGAACGCGAAGAAACAGGCCAGAATTCCAATCAGGACCAGAACGGCGAGGATAATCCAATTCAACCAGTTCGGCACTCTCTTGTCCTTGCCCCATTCCCCTGGCCCGCCCATCAGGAAAATTACATAAGCGATGAAACAGAAGCAAATAATCACTCCGGCAACGATACCGACCGTTTTGAAGCGTTGAAAAAGAAGGGAAGCCACTTCAGCGCACTCCTCTACTGAATATCAAAGCCGCAGCAACAATACCAAGAAAAAAGAGGGCGGCATATCCGAATTTCCCCTTGCGGGAATACGGCATTCGCCCGATTCGAAAGCCGAACACGACCATACCGGCAAACGTAAAAGCGCAAACAACTTTGCCAGACAGGCCTGGATACAAGAAGAGCCCACCAAATAAAATGGCCGAAGCAAGAAACCAGAACACCGCGAGCAGAAGCGTCCAGCCTCCCATCCGGGTTTTGCAGCGTAATGCGGGAAAAGCGTTCTGCGGCGGAACAGTGTAAAGGTTGACGAGAAGCACTAAAACGGCGAAGACGGCAAGAATCCAGTCAGGGAAGGCGATAAAGCTGTGCAGGACGGCAACAACAACCCATGCCGAGAGTATGACGATGCCCAAACAGGCTGACAACCGCTTTCCCATATCCCCCTCCTGTCGCAGGTTCCTGTTTTCATTATAACCCAGAACCGGACGAATGCAATCGAAAATTCGCAAATCATCCACAAAAAAGCATGATGGAATTTTAAATTGCCGGAACAAGGAGGCGGTTATGACGATAGCAAAAACAGTTCCCCTATCCATAGCAAAGACCGCGACGCAATCTGACCTTTCGAAAATAACAAAGCCGCGAGCGCGTCAGCGCGAGCTCTTTCTGCGAGATGCGAAGCAGCGAGCACGGGGCCGCACGCCGGGAACGACCCACACAAGCGAACGCGCGCCAGACTGCCGGGAATGATTCGCAAGCCTGCCAAGCCCTTGTATCGATCTCCACACGAGCAGACCTACCAAGCCGTTCCCGCAACGGTCTTGGACCCGGCAAACCAATTTCCTGCAAAAACAGGCGGAGGAGT
>Ga0183100_1000199_pt1 | contig 70846 bp, 61 predicted proteins | sample Biomet2_FD_127789 | JGI IMG/M metagenome (GOLD analysis project Ga0183100, IMG submission 127789) | Microbial communities from bioreactor (seeded with anoxic lake sediment) at LBNL, California, USA - Biofuel metagenome 2 | ecosystem: Engineered > Bioreactor > Anaerobic > Unclassified ...
GGCGAGTCGGTCGCGGTAGCGAGCGGCGAGTTATGGCGGCGCCTTGCCACGGTATTTCCCTTCGGGGTTTCGAGTGAATGTCGGGGCCGTGTTTTCTTTGAATACTTTCTTTTTTCGGTAAAAAAGAAAGTATTTCGCCCGTCGGGCGAGACCGACTCTAAATCAACCCGCCCATCGGGCGGAACCAACTCCAAATCAACTCCGCGTTAGCGGATTCAATAAAGAACCACATCAGGTTAACGCCAGTGATGACGTCTCATCACCTTGTCCGGTAGTAAATTGCCCTCTAATTCACAATATGCGGAACAATATACTAATAATTCTGTCAGTTTCTAGTACGCCTTCCTGATGAGACTCCCCCCAAATGAATGCCTTTTACAAACTGGCTTGTGCACTGGTTGCCTGGTCGGCACTGTCTCTGGCTGCACAGGCCTCCGCCTTTGAAACCTTGTCGGCTCTGCCGCAGCAGGCGTTTCAAGTCTCTAGCGAACACCCCGAACGCCTGAGTTATCTCAAGCCAGGGATTGATCTGGCAGATTATCGTAGCGTCATCGTCGAACCGCTAACCCTGATCGGCAAACAGCAAGGTGACTGGACTTTGCAGGTTGCCGCCGCGCACAGCCAGGCGGCGGTGCGTTATCACAAGGCATTAACCGAGGCCTTGCAACGCTACGGGGTCTCTGTGGTTGAGCAGGCCGCGCCTGGAGTGATGCGTCTGCGCCTGGCGCTGGCGATTGGCGACACGCCACACCCAGGGCTAGCAATGCAAAGCAGTATTAATCTGGAACACCTGGCCAGCGGAGTGGACCACTATATGGCGCAAATCGCTGCGGTCGGTCAGTTGGAAGATGCGCAAACTGGTGCGCTGTTGGCCGGTGGCGTGGATCTAAAAACCAACCAGAGCCTGCTTCTGGCTGCCACTCCGACCGAAGCTTTGAGCCACACCATCCGCCTGTGGAGTCAAGACAGCGCCCAACGCCTGGCTGAGGCGCTGGGGCGGGCTTGAAGAGACTGGAAAGCGGAAGGAGGATTAGTCTTCAATCCCAATTACTTGGTGGCTCTCTCACTCCGCAAGGCAAGGCGCTCGGCTAGCTTCTTGTTCAAATTGTCAGCGGTATCCTGGCTTAGGGGTGAAATCGGCCGATCAAAAGGATAGGCAAACGGTCCGCTGGCAGCGTTTGGCACCCCGGTGTCCCGCGTAGCCCAGAACTGTCTCGCACTGCGGATTCCCCGCAAAATCTGTTCTTCCTGAGGATCTGATTGCGCTGGACGCAAAGCCCTGGCGCTCACGTTGCTCTGATCCGCCGCCGAAGGATCTAGCTGTGGTGGGTGCGGCTCGCTACGCCCTGATCCGATTGGGTCAATCGTTAAGTGAGCGGTCGAGTCAAACTGCAGAGCAGATGAATCGCTCTGCGAACCTTGTGCTTGCAGGCTGCTAGACGAGGTTCGCTGTTTATCAGAATAGGCAGGCCGTTGCGTTGCTAACCAGTCGCGCACTTTTTCATTCGAACTTTGAGACGGCCGTGATGCGAATACCGAGCGCATGCTGCGCGCAGTTTCATGCGGGTCATCTGCCAGATTGATTGCCGCTTGCGGCGAAGCCTTTGTTGTAGAGAGATGGGGGCTTAGCGTGTCGTCTTCCTCTTCCATGCTATCAAACGAGCCATTGTCAGAGTTTGTGTAAGCATCTTCATCAAGGTTGTCCAAGGAAGCAAGGACCGCTTCGTCCCCGGTAGTCCCTGCTTGTCCATGCGCTAAAGCGGTGCTATTGGACGTCAATAAGTTGATGCGTGCCACCAACTGCTGTTTTTCCGGCTGACTGAGCTGGCTTAGGTTCATGCCTTGTTTAACCGCCTCACCCCGCACCTGCAGCAACAACGGCACCTGCACTTCGCGGATCGCTCTTGGATCCAGATCTAAGGCAACCGCAAACGTCCGCGCCGCTAGCCACTGCTTGGTAGCTTCATCGCTTAGGGGGGGCGCCATCTCGAGATACGGATTCGCATCTAGCGGAGCCATGCGACCGCTGTCGTCCAGCTGGGGCTCAACCAAGCCACGTCTGGCTAACGCCTGATGCAGCTCCCCCATCAAAGGAGAAACGCCATTAGTGATGGGTTTAGGTGACACAACGCCTTGTGGCGTTTGCATTCCATCGACCACATCGGCCCCCTGATCGCGTGGATCGAGATCCGACGACCATCCGAACGGGGTGCCCTGCTCACTGTCGAGATCGGTCTGCGTGGCCGCGTCTGTAGTTGGCAGCGTTTGAGCGAACGCAGAGGTCGGTGCTAGCCCAGCCCCTACTGGAGGTGACTCGACTGAATTGCTATTGGTAGTCGTGTGAGAACCCGCCATATGACGTGCATCCGTGCGGTTATGTGAATCGTGCCACTGGCGGGCATCGATCGAATAGTGATGGTGAATCACGGTACCCTCTGCTCTGGATGGCGGGTTACCCCCATCGGTAGCGTCGCTGCCTCCCGGCCCTGCAGGGCCAACCTTAGGCGCTGGCGGCTCCGCCGGCTTGGTCCGATCACTTTTTGCCGGCGGAACTGGACGGAGTAGATTGTGTTGTGGGACCTCAGCGAAATTTTTGAGCAACAGCAGCACGCTCAGCAGATGCTCGGCGCTGGCGGATGGCGTTTTAGCAATCTTACCAGCCAGCAGACTCAGTCCGTAATAGGGTGCTTCGATATGGTGGGTGAGCGCCGTCACACCAGCTTCTAGCTTGGTAAGCAAGGCCTGGCTTTGTTCGCTACTGAAGTGCGGATCGTTGCCGGTCAACAGTTGCGTGATGGCTTCTAAAGCATTGTCATAACCCTTTTGTGTGGAGCTGCCATAGCTCATTACCTGATCACGATCAACGGCTTCGCTTTTGAAACGTTTTTGGTAACGCGCTAAATCCAAAGCCTCCACACCCTTATGCTTATTCATAGGGTGCAGAAATTTCTTAGCTTCAAATTTACGAAACTGCTGATTGTAAGAATCGAGTAGGGCAGCGTGCTGCTGCACTAGTTTATTGGACTGCTGCGGCTGGCCATCTTTCGAATAGTTGTTCTGCCACAGGGAAATCAGGCCGTCGACGGTGTTGAGTGTCTGCAGTTGATGAGGCAACAAACCCTCTGAGTGGGACATGTTTTCGGCTGGGTTTGGCGCGGTGCTGCTTGACGCAACCGGCTGACCAGACACCGACCTCAAGTGCTGGGAGATGGAAGAAGGGTCACGGCTCGTCGCCGTCGCCGAACCACGGCCAGCTACCGTGAGGCTCTGGCTTGCCACGGAGGAGGCCTGTGACAGCGCCCCCCCCATCGGGGTGTGATGCCCACCGGCCTTAAGGCTAGGCAAATAAGCGGGGGTTTGAACACTAGATACAGTACCAGCCATGGCAACACTCCATAAATAATCGCGTTAATGGCGACATGTTGCGCGCATGCTGTTCTGTCAGCTTTCAAAAAACGCTCTTACTCCCCCCTGTTCACAGCGCCCGCAGCAGTTGTGCCGGAGCTTGGCGCAACACCCGGCGCACCAGTGGCCAACCGGCCAGCGGCACCAACAACATGCCCAGCGCCATGCCTAACGGTAGCAGGCTGGGATTCAGGCTAAACGGCAGGTTGAATAGTTTGCTGGCGGCCAGCGCACCCAGCGCCATGGCACCGGCCCCGGCGAGCAGGCCAGTCAATGCGCCCAGCCAGATGAGTTCGGCCAGCACCACGGTGCGCACTTGGCGGCGCGAGGCGCCCAGGGTGCGCAATAGCGCGGCATCAAACAGGCGTTCGTCACGGGTGGCGGATAGCGCCGCCCACAGCACCAATAGCCCGGCGACTAAGGACAAGACAAACAGGGCCTCCACCGCTTGCGCCAAACGCTCTACCACGCTGATCAGTTCGGTCAGAATCTCACTCACGTCGATCAGGGTGATATTAGGGAATTGCCGCACCAATTGGCTCGCAAACCCTTGGTCGCCAGGGGCCAAATAGAAGCTGGTCACCAGGCTGACGCTTTGGCCGGCAAACATGCGTGGCGGCGCCAGGACAAAGAAGTTGACCTTGAAACTGTCCCACTCGACGGCGCGCAGGCTGGTGACTCGGCCATCGTAGCGGGTACCGGCCACATCAAAACTCAGTTGGTCGCCACGGTTGATGCCCAGTTTTTCGGCCAGGCCGCGTTCGACTGAAAATTGCCCATTGGCATTGGCTTCCCACCAGCGCCCAGCGGTAATCTGGTTGCTGGGCGGCAGGCTGGTACGCCAGGATAGATTGAATTCGCGCTCGGCCAGGCGGCGCGCTTCGGCATCACGATAATCCGAAGGGTTAACCGACTTGCCGTTAATCAGTAATAACCGGGCGCGCAGCATGGGGGCCAGCTCGGGCAGCGCCAGCCGATGCTGACGAAATGCCTGTTCAAAAGCCGCTTGCTGTGGGGGTTGCAGGTTCAATACAAACTGGTTGGGGGCGTTGGCGGGCAAACTATGGCGCCAAGATTCGAGTAGGTCGTTGCGAACCACGGTCATGGTGAGTAGCGCCATCAAGCCAACCGAGAGCGCCACCACTTGCATCACCGCCAGCCAAGGCCGGCGCGCCAGCGCCGCCACACCAAAACGCCAGCCAATGCCGTGCGCGTGCCGGGTCAAGGGACGCAGCAGCCACACCATCCCCCAGGCCAGTGCCGCGCTTAGCGCAAAGAAACCGCAGAACCCGGCAAATAACCATAAAGCCAAACTCAAGTCCGCCACTTGCCATGCGGCCAGTGCCAGTAGAGCCAACACCGCCAGCAAGGGCGTCAGTACACTATGACCACTCAGCGGCAGGTCAGCGCGCAAAACCGCCAATGGTGACACACGGCACACCGCCAGCAATGGTGGTAGGGCCAAACCGATTAATAGCACCAGCGACGAGAGTGGGCCTAACAGCCAAACCAGCATACCCGGCTCTGGCAGGCCCGAGCCGACCGAGGCGAGCGCCAGTCGCGCTAGACCAAACTGCAATGCAAACCCGGTGCCTGCCCCCAGCACGCCGCACACCAGTGCCAGCAAGACAAACAAGCCGCCGAACAAGCGCAGGACCTCAGGTGAGGTCAAGCCCAGGCAACGCAGTACGGCCACTGCCTGCCAGTGCCGCGTCAGATAACGGCGCACCGCCAGCCACACGGCGGCGGCAGATAGCGCTACGGTCAGCATTGCGGTCAAGCCCAGAAAGCGCCGTGCCCGGTTCATGGCTTGCCGCACTTCGGGCCGGGCTTCTTCTACGTCTTCCAGCCGCGCGCCAGTTGGCAGCCGGGTTTGCAACCAGCTCGAAAAACCGCTCACCTGGCCCGCATCCCCTGCCACCATCAAGCGCCAATGCGCACGCGTGCCATCTTGTATCAGCCCGGTAGCCGCCAAGTCGTGCTGGTTTAGAATCAGGCGTGGAATAAAGTTGTACAGGCTGATCGCGCCATCGGGCTCTCGCAATATCTCGCCAGCCAGACGCAGCGACAATTGACCCGCCGCCACCGTATCGCCTAATTTAAGACCCAGGCGGGTCATCAGGCGTAAGTCGGCCCAGGCAGTGCCGGGTTCGGGGCGATAGCGACCTTGCAAGCGCTGGCCGTTTTCCAGCAGCACCGTGACCTGTCCACGCAGCGGGTAGGCAGCCCCTACGGCTTTAAAGTTCGCCAGGGCCACCGAGCCGTTGCTAATTACCATAGAAGGAAAGGTGGTACTACCGGTGACGCTCAGGCCACGGCGCAGCGCCTCGCGTGCCAGTGCCGGCGGCAAGGGCGCGTTGGCATCGACCACCAGATCGGCCGACAACAGTTGGCTGGCGCGCACCGCCAGACCGCGCTCTACGCGCTCAGAGAAAAATGCCACGCTACTCATGGCACTGACGGCGACTAAGAGCGCCAGCGCCAGCAGGCTTAGTTCACCCGACACCAGCTCGCGCCGCATAAAGCGCCAGGCTAGAATCAGCCGCGCCCAGCCTCTCACCGTACCGCTCCCGTCAGTTGCCCATCCACCAGGCGATAAATTGCATCGCAGCGGCTGGCCAGATCATTGTCATGCGTCACCAGTACCAGCGCCGTGCCCTGCTCTGCGTTCAGCTGAAACAGCAAATCTATAATCTGCCGCCCTGAGGCTGGATCCAGATTACCGGTCGGCTCATCGGCAAATAGCAGCGCAGGATGAATCACAAAGGCGCGCGCCAGCACCACGCGCTGTTGTTCGCCACCTGACAGGTGGCGTGGATAATGCTGCAGTCGGTGCCCCAAGCCAACATGCTCCAACATTTTGCTCGCCACCGCGCGCGCATCACGACGCCCGGCCAGCTCTAACGGCAGCATCACGTTTTCCAGCGCATTGAGTTGCGGCATTAACTGAAAATTCTGAAACACAAAGCCAACCCGGTTGCGCCGCAATAGCGCGCGTTGATCTTCGCTAAGGGCAAACAACTCGTGCCCCATTAACTGCACGCTTCCCGAACTCGGATGGTCCAGTCCGGCCAGCAACGACAACAGCGTGGACTTGCCCGAACCCGACGCGCCAACAATCGCCACACTGTCGCTCTGGTATACGTTCAGGCTGACGGCGTGCAGAATAGAGATGACTTCTCCATGGTGATCAACTTGTTTAGCCAAGTCTTGGGCGGCTAACACCACGGTTTTTGGGGTTTCATTCATTGGGTTTACACATGCCTCTACTGCGCGGTTTTTGGTTGTTGTTGCTGCTATTGGCGTTGCCGCTGCAGGCGGCCACGGTCCTGGTGTTTGGTGACAGCATTTCGGCTGGCTTTGGTCTGAAACCGGGCCAGGGCTGGGTGGCACTCTTGACCAAGCAGTTGGCGCCACAACACCGCGTGGTGAATGCCAGTCTGTCTGGCGAAACCACTGCGGGTGGCCTGACTCGGCTGCCGCAGACCCTGGCTCAACATCGACCCGACTGGGTGATTCTGGAGCTAGGAGGCAATGATGGTCTGCGTGGTTTGCCGCTGCCCGCCATGCGCGCCAACTTGCAGCAAATGATCACGCTTTGTCAACGGTCACATGCACGTGTGCTGCTGGTGGCGGTCAGCCTGCCACCCAATTATGGAGTACCGTATGGACAAGCATTTCATGCAGTGTATGACGACTTGGCAAAGCGCCAGCATCTGGCTTATGTCCCGCAGTTGATGGCGGGCTTTGGCGGCAATCTGCAGCAATTTCAGCCCGATGGCATTCACCCAGCCGCCACAGCACAAACCAAGATGTTGCACACGATCAAAGCACAGTTGCCATTATAGGCATATCAGGGTTTTGTATGGCGTATTGCATGGCCTCACGGTTTTTAACCCTAAGAACGCAACCCGGACCACCCCGTCTCAATGATTTCAATGGCAACAGATTTATTGCAACGCTTACTGCGCCCCTATCGCGGGTTACCGCACACGGTATACATTCAGATTGTCAGTTGCCTGATCATTAATATGGGCGGCATGGCCAAGTTGTTTCTGCCGCTCTATCTGCACGAAAGCTACGCGGTTCCCTATGCTTGGGTCGGACTCATGCTCTCGGCCTATGGGCTGGGGGCTCTGGTGGGTTCATATCGCGGCGGCAGTCTATCGGACCGCTATGATAGCCGCATCTTAGCTAAAGTGTTTATGGCACTGGCTGCCGTCAGCCTGCTGCTGCTGTCCTTACCGATTCCCTTATGGCTGTTTACCCCGGTATTAGTGCTGTCTGGCTTAAGCGACGGGGCATTTCGTCCGGTGAATCAGCGTCTGGCGCTTGAACCCTGCCCTCCGGCACGGCGTGCCCAGGCTCAGGGGATGTTGCGCGTAGCGTTCAATCTGGGGTTTGCCGTCAGCGGCATCACCGGCGGATTTCTGGCGCAGTATGGTTATCACTGGGTCTATCTGAGCGACGCGGTGGCAGCATTCGGTGCCACATTATGGATGGTCTTTGCCTATCGGCACTTTAGCGTGGCTTTAGGTCCATCCGCACCGAATAAACCTGCCAATGGCTCCCACTTGCAAAGCCCGTGGAGCGATAAAGTATTTTTGCGCATGCTAGTCGGGCTGTGTATCGCCACCGCAGTATTTGACCAGATGTATTCCACCTTGGGGCTATTTCTGCGCCAGCACTACCATCTGGGGCCGCAATGGCTGGGTTATCTGTTTAGCCTAAATGGCCTGATGATTGTGACATTACAAGTGCCGATTGCGCGGCGCATTAACCGCTGGGGAATTGGCCGCTGCGCCCAAAGTGGCATTGCCCTGTCCGGTATCAGCTATCTGGTGCTGTTATTAGGCAATGGTCCATTCTGGGCGCTACTGATGACGGTAACCATCTCCATCGGCGAACTGCTGCAGTCGCCCGCCATGGTGCAACTGGTGATGATGCGCTCGGAAGGTCGCTTACGCGGTCGTTATATGGGATTGTTCAACGCCGCCTGGGCGGGCAGGACACTCTATGCCCCGGCAATTGGCACCTGGGTCTACGGCACCGCTGGCAGCACGGTGTTATGGCTAGGCTGTGCGGTGGCTGCGCTGTTGGCCATCCTGTTGCAACGACGCCCGATCCAAATCATTCTCGAACCGCCAACGGTATAATTTCAGAGTGACACCACAAAAAAAAGCCAGCCTAAATCGGCTGGCATTTTTTGGTGCAACTGACGTCTAAACAGTTACAGCTGTTTGGCATTCTCTGCCAGATAAGCGGCTACACCGCTAATGCTGGCTTCCATTGCCTTTTTACCCTTGCTCCAACCTGCCGGGCAGACATCCCCGTTTTCTTCAAAGAACTGCAGGGCATCAACCATTCGCAGCGCTTCATCGATATTGCGACCCAGCGGCATGTCATTGACCACTTGGTGGCGGACTACACCACTCTTGTCGATCAAGAAGGTACCGCGATAAGCCGGACCATCTTCTGATTCAACATCAAAAGCTTGGGCAATTGCATGGTTAATATCGCCAACCATGGTGTAACCCACAGGCCCAATGCCACCCTTTTCTATCGGGGTGTTACGCCAGGCGTTATGGGTAAATTCACTATCGATCGAAACACCAATCACTTCGACATTACGCTTTTTAAATTCTTCTAGGCGATGGTCAAAAGCGATCAGTTCAGACGGGCAAACAAAAGTGAAGTCCATCGGGTAGAAAAACACTACAGCGTACTTGCCTGAAGTGGCTTTCTGAAAGTTGAAATCTTCTACAATGTTGCCATCGCCCAATACTGCAGCAAAGCGTTTATCTTCATCATGGAAAAACGGAGCTTGCTTACCAACGAGTACTGCCATCATGGTTCCCCTTTATTAGCATCTTGTCGGCGTTCGTGCGCCAGGAGTTGACGTATTTATATCTCAGCAAGCCAAAACTGCGCCAATTGTAAATCCATATCGAATCGATTGAGATTTACAATAATGGGTTGCCAAGCAGTAAAAACCGGAACCTACAGAAATACACCGACTAACTATTCATGATAGACCATCAGAAAAAAAACGGAGGCCAGAGGCCTCCGTTTTTTGGTAAGCAACACCACCGCTTCTAGCTCTCGGCCTTCAAACGCAGGCGCAAACTCAATTCGCGCAATTGTTTGTCGTCGACCGGGCTTGGCGCCTTGGTCAACAGGCACTGGGCACGCTGGGTCTTCGGGAAGGCAATCACGTCGCGGATCGACTCGGCCCCAGCCATCAGGGTCACCAGACGATCCAGACCAAACGCCAGACCGCCATGCGGCGGCGCACCGAACTTCAGGTTATCCAGCAAGAAGCCAAACTTGTTCTGTTGTTCTTCTGGCGAGATCTTCAGCGCAGCAAACACCTTCTCCTGCGCTTCGGCGCGATGGATACGGATAGAGCCGCCACCCACTTCCCAACCATTGAGCACCATGTCATAGGCACGCGCCAGGCAAGCACCTGGATTGCTGACCAACATGTCTTCGTGGCCGATCTTCGGCGCAGTGAACGGATGATGGCAAGCGGTCCAACGGTCTTCTTCTTCGTCATATTCAAACATCGGGAAGTCAACCACCCACAATGGTTTCCATCCTTTGACCGCCAGGCCTTTTTCATGACCAATCTTGACGCGTAAAGCACCCAGCGACTCATTGACCACACTGGCACGATCGGCGCCAAAGAAGATCAGGTCGCCATTTCCCGCGCCGGTACGCGAAATAATCTCGGCCAAGGCTTGGTTAGACAAGAACTTGACGATCGGCGACTGCAGTCCGCTGTCTTCTCCATTGGTCAGATGCGCAACATTGTTAACCTTGATATAGGCCAAGCCCTTGGCGCCATAGATAGCCGCAAACTGGGTGTACTCTTCAATTTCTTTACGCGTGAGCGTAGCGCCACCCGGAATCTTTAAGGCGGCAACCCGGCCATTCGGCAGATCAGCAGCCGAGCGGAACACCTTGAACGACTCGTTCTTCATCAGATCGGTCAAATCAGTGAATTTCAGCGGCACCCGCATGTCCGGCTTGTCTGAACCGTAGTAGAACATTGCGTCGGCATAGGTCATGCGCGGGAAAGCCGGCAGTTCGACCCCCAGCACATCGCGGAAAATTTCGCGCGCCATGCCTTCGGTAATATCCATGATCTCGTTTTCTTCCAAAAACGAGGTCTCAATATCGATCTGGGTAAATTCTGGCTGACGGTCGGCGCGCAGGTCTTCGTCGCGGAAGCATTTGGTAATCTGATAGTAGCGATCAAATCCCGCCACCATCAGTAACTGCTTGAATAACTGCGGCGACTGCGGCAAGGCAAAGAATTCACCCGGATGAACGCGCGAGGGCACCAGATAATCTCGTGCGCCTTCAGGCGTAGAACGGGTCAGCATTGGGGTTTCAATATCGATAAACCCCTGGCGGTCAAGATACTGACGCACACCCATGGCAACCTTATAGCGCAAACGCAGGTTTTTTTGCATTTGCGGACGACGCAGGTCAATCACCCGGTTGGTCAGACGCACGTTTTCCGACAGGCCTTCGTCGTCGATCTGAAACGGTGGCGTAGCAGCGCTATTCAGCACTTCGATCTGTTTGGCCAAAATTTCAATTTCGCCAGACACCAAATTGGTATTCGTGGTACCTGCGGGACGCTCACGCACCCGCCCCGTCACCGACAAGACGAACTCATTGCGGCTTGAATCGGCAGTGGCAAAGGCTTCAGGAGTATCGGGATCGATGACCACCTGAACCAGACCTTCGCGGTCGCGCAGGTCAATAAAAATCACGCCGCCATGGTCGCGACGGCGGTGTGCCCAGCCCTTGACCGTTACGGTCTGGCCCAGGTATTTCTTGTCAATCAGTCCGCAATAATCGGTTCGCATTTTTCCTGGTATTTCTTTAAGTCATTGATTCGGTAAAAAGAGATCTGGCTCTGCATTTCAGCATCACAGACTACTTCGGCCAAGCATTTAAAACTGCCGTGCCATGCGGGTAGCTGTTAAGAAGGATGCTTGCTTTGCGGTGCCACGACCCCCATCGAGATTACATATTTGAGCGCATCATCCACACTCATGCTCAATTCGCGTGTGTCTTTTGTTGCCACGATGATGAAATACCCCGAAGTGGGGTTTGGCGTGGTCGGTACATAGACACTAATGTATTCCCCCCCACCCAGCAAACTAACCAGGTCTTCAGAGGGCCTGCCAGTCTGAAACGCCACGGTCCAGCTGTCCTGGTGAGGAAACTGCACTAACAGGGCACGGCGAAATGCCTGGCCCGAATCTGACAACAGGGTATCGCTCACCTGCTTTACGCTGTTGTATATCGACTTGACCACCGGGGTACGCGAAATCACCCCGTGCCAAAAAGTCAGCAGGCGCTGCCCCAGCACATTGGCGGTCAGCATGCCAGTGCCCAACAGTACCAATACCGCAAACACCACGCCCAGACCCGGAATATTAAATCCAAACAGGTACTCAGGACGCCAGGTGCGCGGTAATAAGTTCAAGGTCTGATCGAGCGACCCAATGATCAGATTGAGGACCCACAGGGTGATGGCCAGAGGCAACCAAAGCAATAGGCCGGTAACCAAATAGCCCTTTAGGGTCATCTTAATAGGTTTCATATCATGAACAGCCACAGGCGCCGTCACACCCGTGCCCTCCACCGCCTGATGACTTAGGCTTGTTGCCGCTGTTTTTAAAATCGGTTTCGTACCAACCCGAACCCTTCAACTGAAAACCCACAGCAGAAATCATCTTACGATACTTACTGCTACCACACGCCGGGCACTTGGCGATGGGTTCATCGCTCATTTTTTGTAAATGTTCTTTTTGGCTGCCACATTCGTCGCAGTGGTACTCATAAATCGGCATTTCCTACACTCCGCATTAATGACATTGGCACAATCGATGCACAATCAAGCTGCAGGTGCAAAGACCCGCACCCTACGTCTCAAGATGCGGTCGAACCGTCCAAAAAACAAGGAATCGGTATCGGAGGACTCATGATTATATCCAACTCAGAGCGCCACCGCAGCTTTCGCAATGTTATTCAGTCATCCTTCTGATATTGCATTGCAACAATATCCAACTAACATTAAGTATTTAAATATGCATAAAGGGTTACACATGGACGCTATTCGTAATATTGTTTCAGGCAAAAAGGGGCTAATCGTTGGTGTAGCCAATGATCAGAGCATCGCCTATGGCTGCGCCAGCGTACTAAAAGAGCTGGGGGCGGATCTCGCGATCACCTATCTCAATGCAAAAGCGGAGAAATACGTCCGCCCATTGGCCGAAGGACTAGACGCAAAAATTATTTTACCGCTGGACGTCGAACAACCAGGACAAATGGAAGCCGTATTTGCCGAAATCAAGCGCACCTGGGGCACGCTCGACTTTGTGGTGCACTCCATCGCATTTTGCCCGATGGACGATCTGCATGGTCGGGTAGTGGACTGCTCGCTAGCTGGCTTTCAGCAGGCGATGCGGGTTTCTTGCTATTCCTTTTTGGAATTGGCGCATCACGCCGAGCCACTGATGCCACAAGGCGGCACCTTATTGACCATGAGCTATTACGGCTCGGACAAAGTGGTTGAAAACTACAACATTATGGGGCCGGTCAAAGCGGCGCTGGCGAGCGTCAGCCGTTATCTGGCGCATGAGCTAGGTCCCAAGGGTATTCGCGTGCATGCACTGTCTCCGGGACCGCTCAAAACCCGTGCGGCTTCTGGCATCGCGCACTTCGACGCCCTGATCTCGGATGCCATCGCGCGCGCACCGCAAAACCGGCTGGTAGAAATCGAGGACGTCGGTCGAGTTGCGGCCTTCCTGATCTCGGATGCAGCACGTGCCCTCACTGGCGACACCATCTATGTGGATGGTGGTTTCAATATTATGGCGTAAGGACAGAAATGATGCTTCGCGACGCACTGGCTTTTAAAGACATACTGGAACAAGCCCAGCAACTCGGCCCACTGCCCATGGCAGTGGCGCACCCCTGCAGCAAAGAGTCACTGCTCGGCGCAGTAGAAACGGCACAACTCGGGGTTACCCACCCGATTTTAGTCGGGCCGCGCAGCAAAATCCTGCGTCTGGCGGATGAAATTGAAGTCAGCCTGGAGGGGTTAGAAATCGTCGACATGCCGCATAGTCATGCCTCCGCCGAACACGCGGTGGCCTTGGTACGAGAAGGCAAAGCCGACATTTTGATGAAAGGCAGCCTGCACACCGACGAGTTCATGAGTGAAATTGTGGCACGCAATACCGGAATTCGGACGGATCGACGCATCAGCCATGTGTTCATCATGCGGGTAGAAAGCTACCCGCGATATTTATTCATCACCGACGCGGCGATCAATATCGAACCCGATCTGATGACCAAACGCGACATCTGCCAGAACGCCATCGACCTATGCCATGCCTTAGGAATTAGCCTCCCCAAGGTAGCGATTCTGTCTGCAGTAGAAACCATCACCCCCGAGATCCGCTCCACGATTGATGCCGCCGCACTATGCAAAATGTCCGATCGCGGACAAATCCGCGGCGCGTTACTGGATGGTCCCTTGGCGTTTGACAACGCGATTTCGCTCAAGGCAGCTGATACCAAGGGAATCGTCTCTCAAGTGGCAGGCTGTCCCGACATTCTGCTAGTGCCCGACCTGGAGTCAGGCAATATGCTGGCAAAACAACTGACCTATCTGGCGGCCGCCGCGTCAGCCGGGATCGTGATGGGCGCCAAGGTACCGATTGTATTAACCAGTCGCTCAGATGACGCCCCTGGCCGTCTGGCATCCGCAGCTATTGCCAACCTGCTGGCCCATCGCCGGCGCGTCACCGGAAAAATCGTATGAAGCCTAGCTTGCTCGCAGTGAATGCCGGTTCTGCCACGCTTAAATTCCGGGTTTACACGCTCGATGGCAAAACCCTGCTCGTCAGCGGTCTGATTGATCGATTTGGTGAAGCTGGCGACAGCACCTTGACGCTAGCAGACACCCGAGGGGGAAAACTTGAAGAACGCAATTTAAAAGAACCAGGCAAAGACGCCGCCGTCGCATCCATGATCAACACCCTGGCCGACCATCACCTGCGGGTATCGGTGGTCGTCCATCGGGTGGTGCATGGTGGCGGCCAGTTTACCCAGCCAGCGCGGATCACGCCCCAAGTACGTGAGCAGTTGGAAGCCTATGTGCACTTGGCACCGTTACATCAGCCAGTCAGCCTGGCGGTGATCGACGCATTTAGCACTCTGGATGCGCAACTGGTGCAAATAGCCTGCTTTGATACGGCCTTTCACGCCACCCAGCCCGAAGTGGCCACCCGCTTTGGCATTGCGCGCCATTGGCACGATGAAGGCATTCGCCGCTATGGCTTTCACGGTATGTCCTATGCCTCGATTACTCGTCGCTTGCCAGAATTGGGGCTGGAAGCCGCACGGGTGGTGGTGTGCCACTTGGGCAGTGGTGCCAGTGCCTGTGCCATCGCCAACAGTTGCAGTGTGGCTGCCAGTACGGGATTTTCAGCGGTGGAAGGCTTGATGATGTCGACACGCCCAGGTTCGCTCGATCCGGAAGTATTGCTGTTCTGGATGGAAAACGAAGGCATGGGGGTACGCGAAGTCCGGCGCGAATTGTATAAAAACTCTGGTTTATTGGGTGTTTCCGGCATCTCGGCAGATATGCGGGTGCTACTCAGTAGCAGCGAGACGGCCGCGCGCGAGGCGGTCGAGCTATTTTGCTATCGCACAGTCAAAGAAATCGGCGCTTTGGCCGCCACCATGAAAGGCCTGGATGCTTTGATTTTCACGGCAGGGATTGGTGAACGCTCGCCGGAAATTCGCGCGCGCATCGTGCAACAGCTGGGCTGGCTTGGGTTTGAACTCGACCATGCCGCCAACCTAGCCCAGGCGCGCCATCTGACCACTGCAACCAGTACGCGCCATGCCTATATGCTACCTACCGACGAAGAAGGTGAAATGGCGCATTCGGCAGCCGCATTATTGGCAAGCGTTAGCACCCCGGCGTAATCGTCGCCCAACGACGCACGCAGCGTCGTTGGGTATAGAAACACAAAAAGCCCCGCGTACGGGGCTTTTGCGTATTCTCTCAACATCGTCAAACCAGTTAGGCAGCCATCGCCTTGATTTGGGACGACAGGCGGCTCTTATGACGAGCGGCCTTATTCTTGTGAAACACGCCCTTATCGGCGATGCGGTCGATAACCTTGACGGAAGCTTGAAATACTTCACGTGCGGCGGCTTTGTCGCCGGCTTCAACTGCTTTGATTACTTTTTTCACTGCGGAACGAAACGCAGTGCGCAGGCTGGCGTTGTGTGAACGCTGCTTGAGAGCCTGGCGAGCACGCTTGCGAGCTTGTGCGCTATTTGCCATGCAACTATCTCCTGATGAGCGGAATCCGAAACCCGCGATTCTAGGCTTTAAGTTCTGGTTTTGCAACAAAAATCCGAAACGCCCAGCGTGGGGGGCCGACAGCAATAACATGCCCCTAGCTGGGGCATTGTCAAACCAAGACCATCACTCTGTGCTTTCGGGTAGACTGACTGCCCGTTAAAGTGCCAGATTAACATGAATCTTCTCAAAGCCCTGGCTAAAGTCAGCAGCATGACCCTGCTCTCGCGCCTATTGGGCTTTGTGCGCGACACCCTGATTGCACGGCTATTTGGTGCGGGCATGGCCTCTGACGCCTTTTTTGTCGCGTTCAAGCTACCCAATTTATTGCGCCGTCTATTTGCTGAAGGGGCTTTTGCCCAGGCGTTCGTCCCGATGCTGGGTAACTATCGCCACCAGCACAGCCACCAGGAGACCCGTGCCTTTGCTGCCGATGTAGCCGGACTGCTCGGGCTACTGCTGACCCTCACTACCGCATTAAGCATGTTGGCCGCACCGCTATTGGTCTGGCTGATGGCTCCGGGCTTCTGGCAACACCCGGCCGAATTTCACCTGACCGTGCAGCTGTTGCGCATTACCCTGCCCTATATTCTGCTGATCACCCTGTCGTCGCTGGCGGGCAGTATTTTGAACTGCTGGGGTCGGTTTTCAGTGCCAGCGTTAACCCCGGCACTGCTTAATCTCACCTTTATCGGGTTTGCGCTGTTTCTGAGTTCGGCATTTAATCCTCCGGTGCTGGCATTGGCCTGGGCCACCTTTGTCGGAGGCTGCCTGCAATTACTCTATCCACTATGGCATTTAAAGCGCATCGATATGCTGCCCTGCCCGCGCCTCAACTGGCACAATGCCGCAGCCTGGAAGGTGATGCGCCAGATGGGACCCGCCGTGTTTGGCGTATCGGTAGCACAAATTTCATTACTGCTTAACTCGACTTTTGCCTCGTTTCTACCGGAGGGCAGCGTATCGTGGATGTATTATGCGGATCGCCTGATGGAGTTTCCCACCGGGGTTTTGGGCGCGGCGCTTGGCACTATTTTATTGCCATCATTAAGCCAGCTCGCCACCAGCGATCAACCCGAGCGCTATAGCGCCCTGCTTGACTGGGGCATCCGTTTATCGCTATTGCTGGCACTGCCCGCCACGCTGGGCCTTGGGCTATTGGCCGGCTCCTTAACCCGCGCGTTATTTATGTATGGGCAGTTCAATGCCCATGATGCAGCCATGACCCAGCAAGCGTTGATGGCCTACGCCATTGGGCTAACCGGGCTGATTCTGATTAAGGTGTTGGCACCCGGCTTTTACGCGCGGCAAAATGTACGCACTCCGGTTAAAATTGCAGGGATCACCCTGCTAGCCACCTTACTGATGAATCTGGTGCTGGTATTTCCGCTGCACCACACTGGCTTGGCGCTATCCATCGGCATTGCAGCCTGCCTCAATGCAGGTCTGTTGCTCTACGGATTAATCAAAGCCGGGATTTACCAACCGCAAGTCGGATGGCAGCGGTTTTTACGCCAGCTCAGCTTGGCGTTAATGCTCATGGCGCTGGTGCTGTTGACCGCCCTCGCCCTATGGCCAGACACAGGTAGCGCGCGCATTGTGCGCTTAGTGAGCCTGATCAGTCTGGGAGCCACTGCCTATTTCGTGGCACTCTTCGCCCAAGGATTGCGGCCAAGTGACTTTTTACAGCGCGATAGATTTAGAGACTAGAAACCGGAGTTGACCCATGACACAGCAAGCAGAACATTCGCCACTTGGTAAAAAAGTCAGCTATCAAGACCAGTACCAACCGTCACTACTGTATCCGATTGATCGGGCGCAAAAACGCGCAGAACTCGGCATCGTTGACAGTGCACTGCCGTTTCGCGGCGTCGACACTTGGAATGGCTATGAACTATCGTGGCTCAATGCCCGCGGCAAACCTCAGGTTGCGATTGCAACCTTCACCCTGCCCGCTAGCTCACCATGCTTAATTGAGTCCAAATCGTTCAAGCTCTATTTGAACAGTTTTAATCAGACCCGACTCCCCGATTCGGCTGCCCTGCTAGACTTGCTAGAACGCGATTTAAGCCATGCAGCAGGCGCGCCAGTCAGCATTTCGCTGCGCCAACCGGAAGCGTTCTCCCAAGTCAGTTTTGCCGAACTCGCCGGAGAGTACATTGACCACCTGGATATTGAGGTCAATAACTACGCCCCCGACCCCACACGGCTCCATGCCGATGCAGCCTGCCCGGTAAACGAAACCTTGTGCTCCAACTTGCTCAAGTCGAATTGTCTGGTCACCGGCCAGCCAGACTGGGGCAGCGTACAGATTCACTATCGTGGTGCGCGTATCGATCGCGAGGGCCTGTTGCGCTATTTGATTGGATTTCGCCAGCACAACGAATTCCACGAGCAATGTGTCGAACGGATCTTTGCCGATATTCTGCATCAGTGCCACCCCGAGACCTTGACGGTGTATGCGCGCTATACCCGGCGCGGTGGCCTGGACATCAACCCATGGCGCAGCAATGACTCTGAAGCCCCCGCTCCGGTCAACCTGCGTAGCGCGCGCCAATAACCGGGAGATAGGCCATGCATAGATGGACCCTGCTACTCATGCTGTTACTGACGGGCTGCGCCACGCTCAACCAGCAAGAATGTCAGACCAAGACCCCGGCAGCACTCGGTCTGGCAGATGGCAAACAAGGCTATGGCCTATGGCGTCTAGATCGGCATGTCGAATCCTGCGCGCGCTTCGGCATCGCGTTTGAGCGTGCACCCTATCTACAGGCACGCGCAGCAGGACTGTTGCAATACTGCACGCCGGACAATGGCGAGCGCGTTGGGCAACGGGGAGAAAATTACGAAGGCGTGTGCCCCCCGGCGCTAGAGCCTGGATTTTTGCAACGCTATCGTCCGGCGATCTTTCAATACCGGCAAGACTATCCGGATCGCTGGGGCTGGTTCGGCTGGCCGCGGCGCTTTTAACCTCTGATATTGATCAAGAACCAATAATTTGATACCGAATTAGCATAGCTCACAACCTTGACATTCAACGTCCACGCCACCACTGTTGATAAATCGTCATCTCACACGGTTGGCACTATGCAAGCAAGCTACTATCTCGACCCCTATCAAACCCGTCTCAGCACCCAGGTGCTACGTCACCGTGACGGTGGCATCGTGTTAGCCGACACCATTTTCTATCCGCAGGGTGGCGGGCAACCAGGTGACAATGGTGCCATGATCCTGGCCGATGGCACCCGGTTGGAAATCGAAGACACCCGGCGAGACCCTGAGAGTGGCGATATCGTGCACCTGCTGCCTGAAAACGCACAGTTTCCGCGCTCAGGCACGGAGGTCACGCTAGAACTCAACTGGGAGCGTCGCCATCGGCACATGCGCATGCATACCTGTCTGCACCTGCTATCCGAAGTGATTCCGATCGAAGTGACGGGCGGCAATCTGAACGCCGAAACCGCACGGCTAGACTTTAACCTGCCAGAAGGGGTCGAACTCGATAAAGCCGACATCGAAGCCCGGTTGAATCAGATGATTCATCAAGACCACCCGGTCATCATGAAAATGATTCCCAGTGACGAGTTACGCACCCAGCCCGCGCTGATCGCCTCAATGGCCTTGCCACCACCGCTAGACAAACCCGAAGTACATCTGGTCGAAATCCAGGGGGTCAGTCTTGAGCCCTGTGGTGGCACGCATGTGCGCAACACGGCAGAAATCGGCACGATCGTGGTCAAGAAAATCGAGAACAAGGGCAAGCGTAACAAGCGGGTAATTATCGCGTTCGCAGCAGAATAACGAGTAACAGGAGATGAGCGTGCAAGAACGGTTCTATTTCGATTGTTATCAAAAACAACTCAACACCACCGTCGAGAGCCAGGATGAACGTGGCGTGATTCTGGCCGACACCATTTTTTATCCACTAGGCGGCGGACAGCCAGCCGACACCGGTACCCTGACCACGGCAGACGGACAATGCATCCCGATCGTCAACACCCTGCGCGATGCCGAAACCCGGAAGATCACCCACTGCCTGGCCGGCGCCCCCATGCTCCCGCCGGGGACGCCTGTGACCATCGAACTTGACTGGGAACGGCGCTACCGCCACATGCGCATGCACACCTGCCAGCACCTACTGTCGGTGGTGTTGCCAATTGAAATCACCGGCGGCAACCTGACCGAAGAAGGTGGGCGCATGGACTTCAACCTGCCTGAAGGTATGGTGTTGGACAAACAAAAGATACAGCAAGAACTGGATCGCCTGATCGCCGAAGACCATGCGGTCAATCTACGACTGACCACCGGCGCAGCGCTCAAGGCACAGCCCGAACTGGTCAAGACCATGTCCGCACCACCGCCGATGGATTTACCTGAAGTGCATCTGGTCGAAATCGAAGGCGTCGACCTGCAGTCCTGTGCCGGAACCCACGTCAAGCGTACCGGAGAAATCGGTAAGGTATTGGTCAAAAAGATAGAAAACAAAGGGGCAAGGAACAAACGCGTACACGTAGTGTTTGCATAGACTCCGCTGACGCGGAGTTGATTTAGAGCCGCTCAAGTTAGATTTTGTGGAATGCCCCATACGGCACAACCAGCAGTTGCTGGCATAGCATGGTTGTATATCCCCATTGGGCCGCGCCGTCCGAGGGAAGCTTGCCGAGGTTTTAAAGGGCCGTCTGTTTGAGTCGGTCGCGTTAGCGAACGACGAGTTACGGCACTGCCTCGGCAAGCTTTTCTCTGGCGGATTCAAGCGGGACTTCGGGGCCGTGTTTTCTTTGAATACTTTCTTTTTTCGGTAAAAAAGAAAGTATTTCGCCCGCCGGGCGAGACCGGCTCCAAATCATCATCCGCGCTAGCGGATTCCTCCCACTCCTACCCCTAACCAACGCCGGATCCTCACACGCGCGCCATCCAGATAGGTGTACACCACCGGCACCACAATCAGCGTCAATAGCGTAGAGGTCACCAAGCCGCCAATGATCGCGTGGGCCATTGGGCGCTGCGTTTCAGAACCTTCCCCCGTAGCAAGCGCCAGCGGTAACATGCCAAAAATCATCGCCAGACTGGTCATGACAATCGGCCGCAGCCGTATCTTGCCCGCCTCAATAATTGCCTCAGTACGCAACATGCCATCGCGGCGCGCCTGATTGATAAAGTCCACCAGCAAAATACCGTTCTTGGCAGCCAGCCCCATCAGCATCACGATACCGATCACCGAGAACATGTTTAGCGTCGACCCCCACAGAAACAGACTGACAAATACCCCAACAAAGGCCAGTGGCAAGGCCATCATAATGGTCACCGGCAGGGTAAAACTGCGAAACTGCGCAGCCAGAATCATGTAGATAAAGATCAGCCCCATCGCTAAGGCTTGCAATGCAAAGCTGAGCGACTCCTGCATATCTTGCCGGTCGCCTTGCTGGTCAATACTGATGCCTTGCGGTAACTGCAGCTTAGCCGTCATCGCATCGATATCCGCGAACACCGAACCGGCATCGCGGCCAAAAATATTGGCACTGACGGAAATTTCGCGCTGTAGGTCTACCCGATCGATTTGACGTGGATTGATACCGGCAGACAATTGGGTCACCGTCGACAACGGAATCATCAGCGCCTGGCCATTCGGACTGCGATTACCTGCTACGGTCAATACATCCAGTAATTCGCTGTGGCGCAGATTTTTAGGCACCTGCAGGCGAACATCGTAGTTTTCGCCATCAGGGGCTTCCCAAGTGGTCACCAGACTTCCCGCCAGCATGGTCGACAGGGTTTGCCCTACCCGGTTCAGGTCAATGCCCAGCGTGGCAGCGGCATCACGTTTGACTTCAATATTCACCGCTGGGTCAGCGTCAGCCAGGCTGGACTTGACATCACTAACACCACGAATCGTTTTCAGCCGTGTTTCAATCAAATCGGCGGCACGCTGCAACGCCGTGAGGTCATTGCCGCGTAGCGCCACATTCACCGGTTGACCCTGATTGCCATTTTGATCCAGCTCTTGTACCGACTGCACCTCGACCCCGGCGATGCGCGCCGACAACTGGCGCGCCTGATCCATGATGGCAAATAGACTGCGCGGGCGGCTGCCTTTCGCGCCGACATCCACTTTCAGCGTGCCTTCTGAAGCCGATGAACCAAAGTCGCCATTACCGGTGGAGATGCCGATGCTTTTGACTTCGGGCAGTTGGCGCAACACCTGTTCCAAGGCACGGGCTTTTTCGGTGGTGTATTCCAGCGTAGAGCCGGGCTCAGTCTTAAAGCTCAGCATAAAACGGCCCTTATCTTGCTTGGGCATAAACTCGCCGCCAATCATTGGCACCAGGGCAAAGCTGCCTAGAGTCAACAACAAGGCAACCGCCAGCACGCTTTTGCGATGCGCCAGCGACCAGCGTAGCAGGCGTTGGTAGGATAAAACCAGGCGATCCAGCGACATTTCAAAACCGTCGAGCAGGCGTCCAAGCGGGCCATGATGCCGGTCGCCATGCTGATGTGGGTCCGGCCAGATAGAAGACAACATTGGGTCCAGCGTAAAGCTCACCAACATCGAAATCAGCACCGCCACCGTCACCGTCAGGCCAAATTGGTGAAAAAACTTGCCAATCACTCCACCCATAAACCCCACAGGCAAAAACACGGCGACAATGGTCAGGGTAGTAGCCAATACCGCCAAACCAATTTCGTTCGTACCATCCAACGCCGCCTGATGGTGATTCTGGCCCAGATTGACATGGCGCACGATATTTTCGCGTACCACAATCGCGTCATCAATTAATAGGCCAATCGATAACGACAGCGCCATCAGCGTCATCAAATTCAGGGTAAAACCGCAGGCCTGTATCGCAAACAGCGTGCCGATCAGCGCCACCGGCAAGGTCAGCCCCGTTATCACCGTGCTGCGCCATGACCCGAGAAACAGAAACACGATCAGCACAGTGAGCACCGCACCTTCAATCAGGGTCGCCTGCACGTTAGCCAGCGAATGCTTGATACTCTCGGATTTGTCTTCGGTAAAATGTACGGCGCTCCCGGCTGGCATCTGGGTCTTCATCTCCGCCAGAACCCGGCGCACGCCTTCGGCCACCTGCACCACATTGGCACCACGCGAGGCGCGGATATCCACCCCTACCCCTGGCTTGCCGTCAATCAGCGCCACACTGTCTTGCTCGCTCTCGGCATCCGCGACACTCGCCACATCCGACAAGGCAATCGGGCTGTTCTGGCGATAGCCCACCACCAGTTTGGCAAAGTCTTCCGGGGATTTTAATTTACCGGTAATCCGCACCGCCAACTCATTGTTGGCACTACTCACGGTTCCGGCAGGGAAATCGCGATTGGCATTCTGAATGGCTTCAGAGATATCCGGCACCGACAACCCGAGCGCCTCCAGGCGGTAAGGGTCGAGATTGATACGGATTTCTCGTTTCAAGCCACCAATCAGCTTGACCTCGCCCACCCCAGGCACGGTCTGCAAGCGCTTCTTCAGCCACTGATCCACCCAGGTAGTCAAGGTGCGCTGACTGGATTCACTGGAATTCAGTGTCAGCGACATCAGCGCCTGATCATTAGGGTTGAACTGCGAGATGGTGGGGGTTGAGATTTCACGGCGGAACTGTCCCTGGATCGTACCAACCCGATCTCGTACATCCTGCAGTGCGACGGTGGGATCGGTGGCCAGGTCAAATTCAACCACTACATACGACATGCCCTGCATGGAATACGAACGGATATGCTTAACACCGTTAATGGTGTTCACGGCTTCTTCTACCGGGCGGCTAACTTCGGTTTCAACCACCGAGGGGGAAGCCCCTCTATATTCGGTGATCACCACCGCAACCGGAAAACGGATATCGGGAAACTCTTCCACCGGCAAGCGATACCAGGAAAACGCCCCCAGCACCACCAAGGCCAACATCAGCACGGTAGCAAAATACGGATTCTTGACACTAACGCGGGTTAGCCACATAGCGTACCCCGGCTCAAGGTTTGTCGGGAAGGCGCACGGCATCGCTTGGTTTCAAACCCAACAGGCTGCCAGACAATACTGTCTGCCCAGGACTGACACCGCTCACCGCTGCCATGCGTTGCAATTCTGAACGCAGATGGATCGTGACCCGATGGCGCACGAGTCGCCCCGCTTCTACCGTCATCACCCAGGGTTGGTCATCTAGATCGCGCACCGCCGACAATGGCAAGGCCACATAGCGGTCCTCCTCAGACAACGCAATCCCGCCCTGGACAAATTGCCCAGCGCGCAAACGGCCATCGTGGTTATCGACACGCAGATACACCGCAAAGCTGCGCGTGCCGCTCAGTGCCACCGGATTCAGCCGTACTACACGCCCGCTATAGCGATTGGCATCACCCTCGGTATGAAACTGTCCCTGCATCCCCAGTTTGATGCGTCCCATCAGTTGGGACGGAATGGTCGCGGTGACTTCCAGTACCGATAAATCAGCAATACTGAACAAGCTGCTATTACGCTGAGCCTGTTCACCAGGATTGATCTTGCGTTCATACACCACACCATTAATCGGCGCGCGCAGCACGCTGTCAGACAGGGTTTTTTTTGCGCGCACCAACTGACTTTGCTGCGCTTTCAATTCACCCGCCTTCACATCAAAATCGCTGGCCAGTTCATCAAAGGCAAATTTAGAGATAAACCCTTTTTGATATAACTCGCGTTGTTTTTCTAGTTTGACCCGCGCCAATTGCAGCCGTGACTGGGTATTAGCAAACTGCGCCTCTTGCTCAGACACCCCCTCTAGCGAAACCTGATTATCCAAGTGCGCCAGGATCTGACCTTTTTTAACCCGCTCACCTTCGCGCACGCGCACATCCAGCACCTTCCCATCCACTTCGGCACTGACCACACTACTCACCAGTGCATTGAGCGTGCCGGTAAACGGCAGACTATCAGTCACCCTGCGCGGTTGTGCCGTCAGCACATCGGCGGCAGACAGTTCGCGCACCGGGGGAGGCGCAGGCTTGTCTGCCGCCTGATGGCACGCCACCAGACCGGTAAGCAACACCAGCACCAGCCCACGGCGGGCGCCATAGAAGGTTCGGATTAGATTGATGGTTGCACTCCGTTGGGCAGTAGCAGCCACAGACTGCCATTCTGTTTCATGCGTCCAGCGTAACTCCCAGCGTCTTTACCATAGCCCCAGAAAAAGTCGGCGCGCATCGCACCATTAATCGCACTGCCAGTGTCTTGCGCATTCATCAAACGCGTCAGCGGCTGTGAGGTCATCGGCCAGGTAGTCGCCACATAAACCGGGGTTCCTAACGGAATATAGTGCCGGTCAACCGCAAGGCTATAGCCCTCGGTCAAAGGCACCCCGAGCGAACCAATAGGTCCATTGTTGCCAGCAGGCAGGCTGCGGAAAAAGATATAACGGGGATTCACGTTAAACAGCGCTTGTTGGCGCTCTGGGTGAGCACGCACCCAGGATTGAATCCCGGGCATCGAGGCGGCCGACAACGACATTTCGCCATGGTCAGCCAACCAGCGCCCAATCGACTGATAACCATAGCCATTGTTATCGCCGACCCCTACCCGCAGTTGGCTGCCGTCCTCTAGTTGAATCCGGCCGGCCCCCTGTATCTGCAAGAAGAACAACGCAACCGGATCATCCACCCAGGCCAACACCTGTGACTGGCTCATTCCCTTACCCTCAGCGATCTCGGCGCGGGTGTAATAAGGCAGCAACCGACCATTATCGATGCGCCCCTTTAAGATACCGCGACTATCTGCCGGAAAATCAGCCAGCGATACCATAATTTGACCAGGGCCTGGATTCATGGCCCCCGGCACCAGCGCCAAACGGCTGGCTGACACTTTGCGCGCCACGACCGTTCCGGTGCCTCGCGCCCCCCCCAAATTCAAAGACACCAAATCAGGTGGCACCCCATACAGCGGATAGGCATAGCGCTGACTCTGGGTACGGCTACCGGCCAGCGCCGGTTCGTAATACCCGGTAATCAAGCCGCTATCGCGCGCACCGTCCTGGATTTTCCAGGCGGTAAAGCGCGCTTCGAAAAACTGCCGGACCCCGTCATTATTTCCCGCTTGCAATTGCGCAGCATCCTGGCATGTCGCTTCCCAGCGTGGCTGTTTAGCCACCACCCGACAGCTCTGTTGCAACGCCAGTAACGCGTTCCCCAGTTGTTGTTGTTGCCAATCAGGCAACCCCACTACAGGAGCCGGACTAAAACTCACCCCACCACTAGACCTCACCGACCAGGGCGTAGCAGGCGCGGTCTTAGACGAAGGGGGAATCGAGGAACAAGCGGCCAGCCAGATGAGCGGCAGCAGACAAAATAGACGGAATAACTTCAACATAGAAATTCAGATAACCGGTTGACAAGGCAAGACCGGAGTTTAGCCTTGCCAAGCGTTTTGGGCAAAGAGCAAATACAAGGTCAGCAACCTTGAACCAACACACCGGGGACTCTCTGAATGAGAGAGCTGGCCGACCAAAGGGCGCATCATAAGCGCCCCCCTGAAAAATCGACAAACACTGGCGGATTACCAGATATAACGGCTGTAGCCCGCCTCAAGGATTTCCTGCTTGCCAGAAACCGATACCGGCAAATGCGGACTGCTGCAGACATGGTCATACAGCGCATCCAAATCAGCCAAGGCCCCAGACACCACCGGGTGGGTGCGCTGGTCCCAAGCTTGGTAGCGCTGGTAGATCGCTTCACCGATAAAATTATCCTGAATCAATTTTTCGGCCACGCACAGGCTTTTGGCCAAAGCATCGATGCTAGCGATATGCGCCACCAGCAAGTCACTCAGATCCGTACTGTCTCGCCGCAACTTGGCATCAAAATTAAACCCTCCCCGGTCAAAACCGCCATTGGAGACCAGCAAATACAACACATGCGACAGTTCGCTGATGTCATTGGGAAACTGGTCGGTATCCCAACCGTTTTGCGGGTCGCCACGGTTGGCATCAATACTGCCGAGTAACCCAAGCGCGGCGGCATAGGCCACTTCATGCGCAAAACTGTGCCCGGCCAAGGTCGCGTGATTGGCTTCAATATTGACTTTCACCTCACCCAGCAAGTCATACTTCGCCAGAAAGCCATACACCGTGGCCACGTCATAATCATACTGATGCTTGGTGGGTTCGCACGGTTTAGGTTCTATGAGTATTGATCCCTGATAGCCAATTTTGTGTTTATGCTCGACCGTCAGAGCCACAAAACGCCCCAACTGATCCAACTCACGCGGGAGTGACGTATTCAACAACTGGTTATAGCCGTCGCGCCCGCCCCATAACACATAGTTCTGTGCGTCCATCTGCTTGGCACTGTCCAGCATATTTTTGACTTTAGCCGCAGCAAACGCAAACACATCAGGGTTAGGGCTGGTCGCCGCTCCAGCGCCAAAAGCCGCATGAGAAAATAAATTCGCGGTGGCCAGTAATACGCCAATGCCAGTCTGATCTATTTTCTGCAAGACGTAGTCCGAGATAGACTTGAAATCGTTAAAATACTCGCGGGCAGTGGCATGGTTAAATGCCAACAGATCTTCATCGTGAAACGATAAAAATGGCACCCCCAGCGTTTGAACAAATTCAAACGCCGCATCAATGGTGCGCAGAGCGCTGGACTTTTGCTGACGCTGCCATGGCCGATCAAAAGTGTTGGCACCAAAAGTGTCTCCACCCTTCCAGGCAAAGCTGTGCCAATAACACACAGACAGCCGCAAATGCTGTTCCATGGTTTTTCCCAGCACGATTTTTTCCGCATCATAGTAACGGTACTGATACGCGGACAACGTTTGCGCTCCACCATAAATAACCTGAGGTATTTCAGCAAAATACTTATCTGCTTGCGACATGATTATTTCCCTCAGTTATTTACAACGTCACAGATCTCTGCGCATGCAACACAAATTTCCGCATAGGTTAAATCATTAACAAATACACCATGACCAATCGTTGTTGGCAAAGGGACACGTTGCATGCCATTACGATGTATCACCCGCTCAGTCAAACTACGCCACATAATCGCTGGGTTAATCAGATCAAGATCCAAGGCAATACCAACCGACTGAATCAGGGCCGCTACTCGATTATATTCTTTCGATGGCATTAATTTCCGCTGGCATGCTAACTGGCAAGAAACCAACACATCCATTGCAACTGCCTCACCATGTAATACCCTCCCTTGCGACTCCATTTCAAATAGTGGACTAAAGGTATGACCAAAGTCTACAAGACGCTCCATATTATTTTCAAACAAATTTGGCTCGAGTTCTGCAAGCATATCAAAAACAGATTGTCGCAAAATATAGTCAGCGGCTGCGGACTGAAATCTGCTGGCCACAACTTCATCTATATTAAATTCTAAAAATTCAAATAATTTTCTGTTTTTTATAACTGCAATCTTTATAATTTCACCAATGCCATTTGAAATATCACGTTCAGACTGAGTTGCTATAAATGTTTTATCCAGTCCAACTAATAGTGGAGGATAAAATGATCCCATTCTGTTCTTACTCTGCTTATAGTTAACCGCTGTTTTAATCCCAACCGAGGCGTCAACATACCCCATTAAGGTGGTTGGCACTTTGACATGAGGAACGCCACGGCGATAACAACTGGTGGCAAACGCGGCCACATCCGTGACCACCCCACCACCAATAATCACCACGGGCTCGTTACGCCGGTTAATTTTGTAATCATCAATTGCATCAAATATCTTAAAAAAATTGGCATCTGTCTTATTTTCTTCCCCCCCATCCACAATCAAAACACGATGATTTTTTACATTTCTATAAAAATAAGACGATATTTTACTTTCATACAAATAATTGACGGCAGAGTCAACCACCACTAAACATTTTTCTGAAGCAGCCGTTCTACCAGTTAACAATTTTTTGTTATCATGTGCAAAAATATTGTTTGAAAAACAAATATCATAATTTATATTTAATACTGCACTTACAGGTACAATTTGCATGCCAATCCTCATCATTATTTAGTTAGATAATAAATACACGTATAAATCGCAACATAATAATATGCAATTTAACAAATAAAATTAATTTACATCTTTTGACTAAAACATGATGCTGCCGGTTTTATTGAAAACCAACAATACCAAGTGACTGATAAAAACTGACACAACGGATAGCTCGGGTATAATTTACAAGCAGAAATAGATCATATAAATATAATTTAATTCATCAAGATCTGAATAATTAGAAAACTTCAAGATATAAATCTAATTGACGTGGAGTGAGGCAGACGGCAGGGAACCGTAGACCAAGAACGGTAAATAACTACTCACCAACAGACAAGCGATACCCGACCCCAGTTTCAGTTAATATATAACGTGGCATGGCAGGATTGTCTTCTAGCTTTTGACGCAGATGCCCCATATACACGCGCAGATACTGATTACTTTCTGAGTAAGAAGGTCCCCAGACTGTTGTGAGCAGCTCGCGGTGTGTCTGTACTTTGCCCGCCTCGCGAATCAGTGCACTGAGCAGGCGATATTCCACAGGAGTCAGCCGTACCTCTTCGCCATTCTTGCTCACCAAGCGATTAACCAGATCCACCTGTACCGCACCAAACTGAAACACCTGAAGCGCCGAGGCGCTATTGCGGACACTGCGGCGCAGCAGCACCCGCACCCGCGCCAGACATTCGGCCACGCCAAAGGGTTTGGTGAGATAGTCTTCTGCACCGGCATCCAACGCGGCGACCTTTTGTTCTTCCTGGGTGCGCGCAGATAGTACCAAAATCGGAATCTGTGACCATTGGCGCAATTGAACGATCACCTCAACCCCATCCATATCAGGCAGGCCCAGGTCCAGGATGAGCAAATCGGGTTTGCGCGTAGCGACCTCAATCAAGCCCTGCTTGCCGGTTTCAGCCTGGAACACGTTCATTCCCTGATTTTCCAGCGCAGCAGATAGAAAATGTCGAATCGACTTCTCATCTTCAATTAACACGATAGAGATCGACATATTCACTCCTCGGGTAGGACCGGCGGGGTTCCACACGGCAGGGTAAAGGTAAAGCAAGCCCCATGCGGTTCTAAGTTGCGCGCTGAAATCTGCCCGCCATGGGCCTCAACAATCGAGCGGCAAATTGCGAGTCCCAACCCAACACCAGGGGTCGGCGACTCAAAAGTACCACGAGTAAATTTATCAAATAACTTGTGTTCAATATCGCCCGACAGCCCAGGCCCGTTATCACTTACCGTCACGGCAACCACGTCGTCTTCGACTCGAGCAGACAAGGTGACCTGCGACCCTGCCGGGGTGTATTTCCCCGCATTTTGCAATAAATTAACCAAGACGCGCTCTATCAACACGTCGTCGTATTCCACGAGCGGTAGATCAGCCGGTAAGTCGATTTGAATTTGATGGTGTTCTAGCGAGGTCTTGGCAGCGCGCAAGGCGCTCCCCACCACTTCCTCAAGTAACTGCCATTGGCGGTTCAGGCGTACGCCAGATTGCAAACGTGCCATATCCAACAGATTGGTCACCAGGCTATTCATACGTAACGCTTCATCATGAATCGAACGCGCCACATCCAGTTGCTGTTCACGCCCCAGTTCCTGATTTAATAAAGTAGCCAAACCCACCATGGTGGTGAGCGGAGTGCGCAGGTCATGCGAGATGGCCGACAGTACACTGTTGCGTAGCCGTTCGGACTCCATGGCGACAATTGCATCCTGAGCCACCTCAACGTAATGCACCCGCTCTAACGCCAAGGCAATTTGCGCAGCGCAGGTTTCCAATAGCCGCTGTTGCTCGGGAATAAACACCTGATGTGCCGCTTGTGGCGTCAAGGCCAACACTCCACGGGTACGCATCGGTGCCTTGAGTGGAATGTACAAGGCACTGTTTGACGGCAGCGTATCGGTGCCAAGCCCGGCAGGTTCTTGGTGTTCAAACACCCACTGCGCTACCGCCATATCGGCTTGCCCAACCGCTGCAGCGGGCTGCAGTTGTTCCTGGCTATTCGGCGTCAGTAGCAATGTATGGGCATTAAATAAAGCATTGATCTGACGCGTACCAATTTCAATAATCTGAGAAGCGGTTAATGCACCCGCAAGCTCGCGCCCCAGATCATACAGCGCGCGGGTACGACGCTCTCGATAGGTGGCAATACGCACAGAAAAGCTCATGCGCGCGGCTAATTGACTAATGGTCAGCGCCACGGTGAGCATTACCACAAAGGTGAATAAATACTGGGTGTCTGTCACCGAAAACGACATGCGCGGTGGCACAAAGAAAAAGTCGAACACCCCAACGGCGATAAATGAAGCCAGCACACCGGGGCCGCGACCAAAACGCACCGCCAGCATCACCACGGCCAGCAGGTAGAGCATGATGATGTTGGACAACTCAAGATGCGGTGCCAACAACGCAGCAACCAGAGTCGTCAGTGCGCAGACCACCAGGGTAGTCAGATAACCGCGCCGTTTTTGCTGTGGCTGATCATTGTCATCAAACAAGCCACTTTCCCGCCATAATGCACGCTCGGTGGGCTCGACATCGCTGAAATCCTGCGCCACCACATACACATCAAGACTGGTGGCGCGACGTGACAATTCATCCACAAGAGCGGGACGCCACACCTGAGACAGACGACTGCGCAATGACTTGCCAACTACCAGTTTGGATACGTTACGGCTATTGGCATAGCTTTCTAGCGTCGGCACCAAATCAGTTCCGGCCAGCACACTGGATTCGGCCCCCAGATCCTGAGCCAACTTCAGTACTTTGAGAACCCGATTACGTTTAAGTGGTGCCAAGCGTTGCAACTGCGGGGTTTCGACATACACCACAATCCAGTCGGCATCCAGACTAGCGGCCAAGCGCTTGGCGCTACGCACTAATTTTTCGCCCCCCGGCCCCGGTCCCACGCAAATCAGCAGCCGCTCACGAGCCTGCCAGACCGGCTTGATTGCCTGATCGGCCCGATAAGCGCGCATCTGGGCATCCACCCGGTCAGCCGTGCGGCGCAGTGCCAATTCACGCAAAGCCAGTAAATTGCCTTTGCGGAAAAAATGCTCAACCGCGCGCCGCGCTTGATGAGGCAAATAGACTTTACCCGCTTGCAAACGCACTAACAGTTCATCTGGTGGCAAGTCAACCAAGGCAACTTCATCGGCAGAATCAAACACCTGGTCCGGCACGGTTTCGCGCACCACGATCCCGGTGATCTGCCCAATCACATCATTGAGGCTTTCCAGATGTTGCACATTCAGGGTGGTGTACACATCAATGCCCGCAGCCAGCAGTTCTTCTACATCTTGCCAGCGCTTAGGGTGACGCGAACCGACTACATTTGAATGAGCAAACTCATCAATCAAGATCAATGCGGGTTTAAGTTCAAGCGCACGATCTAGATCGAATTCCTGCAGTGTGTGCCCCTTGTAGGTAATCGACTTGAGCGGCAAACACGTGAGGCCTAGTAGTTTTTCTTCTGTTTCACTGCGGCCATGGGTTTCCACCACCCCGGCCAGCACGTCCCCACCAGAGGCCCGTCGCTCTTGAGCGGCGCTGAGCATGGCGTAGGTTTTTCCGACCCCGGCACAGCCGCCAAAGAAGATCTTCAGTCGCCCACGCGAGGCAGCGACTTGTTCACGCTTAAGGGTATCCAACAGCGCGTCCGGGTCGGGACGTTGGTCGTCTGTCATAGACATAAGTTATGGTTTCAGTTGATCCAAATCCAGGTTCAATTGCAGCACATTCACACGCGCCTCACCTAACAGCCCCCATTGACGGTCAGTCACATGCCGTGCCACCAACTGGCGGACTTGTGCGTCAGGCAAGTGACGCACCGCAGCCACGCGTAGCGCCTGATAATACGCCGCCGCAACTGAAATATCCGGGTCCAGTCCACTGCCAGAGGCGGTCACCAGATCGACCGGCACCGCGCCTTCTGGTACTGGACCGGCAGCCTTAAGCGCGGCAATCCGTGCTTTAACGGCATCGATTTGCGCCGGGTTGGTTGGCCCAAGATTAGACCCACCCGAATTGGCTGCATTATTCGGCATCGGGCTGGTAGCCGATGGACGGCCCCAGAAGTAGCGTGCATCGCTAAAGTTCTGCCCAATCAGATTGGATCCAAGCAGTTTGCCATTCACCTCAATCAGACTACCGTTGGCTTGCCGTGGAAACACCAACTGCGCGATGCCGGTCACCAGCAAGGGATAAATCAGGCCCGTTAATATCGTTAATAAAGCAAAAATTATCATAACAGGACGTATGGTCTTGTTCATTTATGTTCTCCTTTTATGCCCAGCCGAGTGCGCTAATGATCATATCGATCAATTTAATCCCGATAAACGGCACAATAATTCCGCCCAAGCCATAGATCAGCAAATTGTCGCGCAGTAATTGCGCCGCAGCGCGCGCCCGATATTTCACCCCTTTCAATGCCAGCGGAATCAAGGCAACAATCACCAAGGCATTGAAGATCACCGCCGATAGAATCGCCGAGTTAGGGCTCGCTAAGCCCATCACATTCAAGGCATTCAACTGCGGATAGGTCGTCGCAAACGCGGCAGGAATAATGGCAAAATACTTGGCCACATCGTTGGCAATCGAGAAGGTGGTCAACGAACCACGGGTCATCAGCATTTGCTTACCGATTTCCACGATCTCGATCAACTTGGTCGGGTTAGAATCCAGATCGACCATATTGCCGGCCTCTTTGGCCGCCTGGGTGCCGGTATTCATTGCCACCGCGACGTCAGCCTGCGCCAGCGCGGGTGCATCGTTGGTGCCGTCCCCGGTCATGGCGACCAACTTACCTTCGGCCTGATGACTGCGAATCAGACTCAGCTTGTTCTCTGGTGTGGCTTCCGCCAGAAAATCGTCCACCCCGGCCTCTGCCGCAATCGCGGCGGCGGTCAGCGGGTTATCACCGGTAATCATAATGGTCTTGATTCCCATGTGACGCAGTTCGGCAAAGCGTTCTTTGATGCCGCCCTTGACGATATCTTTCAGCTCAATCACCCCAAGCACGCGCCCACCTTCAGCCACCAATAACGGGGTACTACCACGCCGCGCGACTTCGTCGGCAATCCGGCCGGTCGATTCAGGGAAATGACCACCAAGCTGTTGCACCAGTTTGCGAATCGCGTCAATCGCCCCCTTGCGAATCTGGCGACCGTCATAGTTCACCCCTGACATACGAGTGGTTGCCGAGAACGGAATAAACACCGCCTCATGGCTTTCCAGTGCCCGCTGACGCAGATTGAACTGTTGCTTGGCAAGCACCACAATACTGCGCCCTTCAGGGGTTTCATCCGCCAGCGAGGCGAGTTGGGCGGCATCGGCCAACATCTCTACACTCACCCCCTCTGCAGGCAGAAAACTTGATGCCTGACGGTTACCCAAGGTGATCGTGCCGGTTTTGTCCAGCAACAGGACATCCACGTCCCCTGCGGCCTCTACTGCGCGCCCAGAGGTGGCAATCACATTCGCCATCATCATGCGGCTCATCCCCGCCACACCAATGGCTGACAATAAGCCGCCGATAGTGGTCGGAATCAGGCACACCAGCAAAGCTACCAGCACGGTAATACTAATCGGACTACCGGCATGCGCAGCATTCACGCTAAAGGTCGAAAACGGCAATAAGGTTACCGTTACCACCAAGAACACAATCGTCAGCGCCACCAACAAAATCGTCAGTGCAATCTCGTTAGGTGTCTTCTGGCGCTTGGCCCCTTCCACCATGCTGATCATGCGGTCGAGAAAGGTTTCACCTGGGTTAGCGCCAATCCTGACCACCATCCAGTCAGACAACACCCGCGTACCACCGGTGACTGAAGACGCATCACCGCCAAACTCACGAATCACAGGAGCCGATTCACCGGTAATCGCCGACTCGTCCACCGAGGCCACACCTTCGATCACTTCGCCATCGACCGGAATCGTGTCGCCGGTTTCCACCAGCACAATGTCTCCCTTGCGCAGACTGTCGCCGTCCACCACCGACACGGCAGCGCCACGACTGGGACCCGCAAGTTTTTTAGCCACCACATTTTTGCGCGCACTGCGCAAGCTGGCGGCCTGAGCTTTACTGCGTCCCTCGGCCAAGGCTTCGGCAAAGTTGGCAAATAGCACGGTAAACCACAGCCACAGGGTAATGGCCAGAATGAAGCCAAACGAGGCCTCACCCTTCCCCTGTATAGCTGGAATCAATAACAGCGTGGTCAAAATACTGCCGATGAACACCACAAACATCACCGGGTTGCGCCATTGATTGCGTGGCGAGAGTTTGCGCAATGAATCGATCAGCGCAGGTTTTACCAGGCGCGCATCAAACATCGACATTTTTTCAGATTTTGAATGAGTCATTTTTGGTTTCTCCTGTCGGAATTAATGCGCCAGGATCATTTGTAAATGTTCGGCCACCGGCCCCAATGCCAAGGCGGGGACATAGTTCAGAGCGCCCACCAGTAACACCGTCCCGATCAACAGCGCCACAAACAGCGGGCCATGGGTCGGCAAGGTACCAGAGGTAACTTGCAGCCGTTTTTTACCTGCCAGCGAACCGGCAATCGCCAGAATCGGTACGATCATAAAGAAGCGACCACACCACATCGCCAGCGCCGTCATCAGGTTGTAGAACGGGGTATTGACTGATAAACCACCAAACGCGCTGCCGTTGTTATTAGCGGTTGAGGTAAAGGCATACAGAATTTCGCTAAAGCCATGCGCCCCTGGGTTAGCAATCCCGGCACGCCCGGCGTCCATCAGCACCGCAATGGCGGTTAGCACCAGCACCAACGTCGGGGTCACCAGAATCGTCAGTGCCGTCATTTTCATTTCGAACACTTCAATTTTTTTGCCAAGATACTCTGGCGTACGCCCCACCATCAGCCCAGCAATGAACACCGCCAGAATGGCAAAAATCAACATGCCATATAAGCCAGAACCAACCCCGCCAAACACCACTTCCCCCAGTTGCATCAGGAAAGTTGGCACCAGGCCGCCGATCGGGGTCAACGAGTCGTGCATCAAGTTCACCGCACCACAAGAAGCAGAGGTGGTGATCGCAACAAACAGCATGCTGCTATTGATGCCAAAACGGGTTTCCTTGCCTTCCATATTGCCGCCGGCCTGCAGCGCGCTGAGGTGTTGATCCACCCCGATACGATCTAGTGCAGGCACCCCGCGTTGCTCAGCCCATAGCCCGATGCAAGTCATGGCGACAAACAACACCGTCATCGCCGAAATCACCGCCCAACCCTGGCGCGCGTCCCCCACCATCGAACCGAAGGTAAAGCACAGCGCAGCGGGAATTAAAAAGATCGCCAACATCTGCAACAAGTTGGATAGCGGCGTCGGGTTTTCGTAGGGATGCGCCGAGTTAGCGTTAAAGAATCCGCCACCATTGGTCCCCAACATTTTGATCGCCTCTTGTGATGCGACCGGTCCCATTGCCAGGGTCTGGGTGTGGCTGGTCAACGAGTCAATCACAGCTTGCCCCTTAGCGTTGTGCACCGGGTTGCCTGCGGCATCCAGACGGGGTTGTTGATATTGTGTGGACTGTAAGGTCTGAACCGTTTGATAGGGACTCAGATTCTGGATCACGCCCTGGCCAACCAGCAGCACAGCAAACACCAGCGACAACGGCAACAAGATATACAAAGTAATCCGCGTCAGATCGACCCAGAAGTTGCCAATCACTTGCGCGCTATGGCGTGCAAAGCCACGAATCAAGGCCACAACCACCGCCACCCCACACGCTGCCGAAACAAAGTTCTGTACCGTGAGGGCAGCCATCTGGGTTAAATAGCTCATGGTGCTTTCGCCGCCATAGCCTTGCCAGTTGGTGTTGGTAACAAACGATACCGCCGTGTTAAGTGCAGAATCGGCAGACACCGCACCCATGCCCTGCGGATTAAACGGCAGCACCCCTTGCAGACGCTGTAATCCATAGGTAAACAGCACGCCAACCAGACTGAAAGCAATCAGACTGATGCTGTAGTGCTTCCAGCCCATCTCTTGCTTAGCGTCCACTCCGGCCAGACGATAGCAACCACGTTCCAGGGGTCGGATAAACCCGGTGAAGCGTGGGTTTTCCCCCTGTACCACGCTGGTGATATAGCGACTCAGTGGATAAGACAACACCAGCAGCAGAACCAGAAACGTTCCCAATAATAAAAGGGCATCGTTTGTCATGTTAAAAATTCTCCGGTTTCAGCAGGGCGAAAAACAGGTACACCAGCAACCCCGCCGCCACTACCCCGCTAATAATATAAAGGGCACTCATTGTTTGCCTCCCAAACGCGCGCAACCTTCAATCAACATGAAGGTCAGTAACGCGAAGCCGACACTCAAGGCGATATAAATTAGATCCATCACACACTCCTCACTTGGGCCAAAGATTCACACGTCATCTTCAGCTGCTGGATAATTCATATTAGCAAGGTAGCGTTTGCGGTATAAAAAAGGTGTAAAAAAAACCAAATGATTAAATTTAGGACAGGGGGATAGGGCGAGAATCCGCGCGGAAGACCGGTGAGCGGCAGTGGAAATGGCTCCATGGATCCATATTTAATGACTAGAGGGTCAAACACAGGCCAACAAACCACACCCGGTTCGGGAACCTTGCGGCCCCCGTCCCGGTTATATCTGGTTTGTTTTACTGCGCGGTAGGGGTAATCACCACTTCCTCTAGAAATGGAGCCAAAACAGCAAACTCGCGCTCTAGGTCATTAATCAGCGCCGACACCTTGGCCGAATCGCCAGCCTTGGCCTGCACCTGCAAGGTCTGGGCCAGTTGGGCGGCCGGCGCAGCACCAAACGTCAGAAACAAGCCTTTGAGCGAATGCGCCACCCGCTCTACGGTTCCACGATCCTGTTCTTGCCAGGCGCGATGCAATGCCATGATTTCGTCCGGGGCATGCTGGAGAAAATGCTGGGCGATCAGGCTAATCACTTCTTGATCGGCTTCTTGCAAGGCACGCCGATAGTCAAACCCGGCGGGGGGTGAACTGGGGACGCGGGCATTAATCACGCGTTGCAACACCGCTTGCAAGGCATTGGTCACCAAGGGTTTGGCCAGATAGTCATCCATGCCAATCTCCAGGCAACGTTCGCGGTCGCCCTCCATGGCGTTTGCCGTCATCGCGACGATGGGCACATGCGCCCCGCTTTGCTGCTCTAGTTTGCGAATCGCCTCGGTGGCCTCAAAGCCACTCATCAGCGGCATTTGCACATCCATCAAGATCAAATCAAATTTTTGCTGGCGATAGCACTCGACAGCTTCAAGTCCATTCACCGCCAATACCATGTGATGCCCCCACTTGCCGAGCAATCCTTCAGCCAGTTTCTGGTTGGTCTGATTGTCTTCGGCCACCAGAATAGTCAGCGCGTGCTGCGATGTGACCTTTGCCTCTGGGGCGACGGGCAACGTTGGCCGAGGACTACCGCTTAGCAGGGTCTGTAACGAATACAGGATATCGGGCGGAGACCATGGTTTGAGCAAAAACCCCTGGACTCCGGCCTCCTGGCAGCGCCGCATATCATCTGGCATGGAGCATGAAGACAACATCAATACTGGGGTATGGCTATGCGCCGCCATGGCATGAATCGCTAAAATCAGATCAAAGCCATTGATCTCTGGCATGTGTTGATCGACCAATAAAGCGGCAAACGGCTCGGCGTGGTCGCGACAATATTCAATCGCCAACGCAGGCGATTGGAATGGCAGTACCTGGATGCCAATCCGGGTTAATGCATCGTGCAAGATACGCAGATTGGTGGCATTGTCATCCACGGCCAACATGCAGAGCCCTTGCAGATTGACAGGTGGCGGGGTGTCAGCCACGGCATCGGGGTCAATCGTCAAAGGAACACGAATGCTAAAGGTGCTGCCTTTGCCCACCGTACTCTTGACCTTAATCGTGCCCGACATCATCGAAACCAAATGGCGGGTAATCGACAGCCCAAGTCCTGTGCCACCAAAACGCCGAGTGGTGGACGAATCTTCTTGGGAGAACGCGTCAAAGATCAGCTCTAGTTTGTCTGGTGCGATGCCAATTCCGCTATCTTTTACTTCAATCACCCCATACGGGCCAGGCTCGGCATAGACCCGAACCACGATCTCGCCGGTCAAAGTAAACTTGATGGCATTGTCGACCAAATTGGTCATCACCTGACGCCATCGCCCAGGGTCACCCAGTAGATGATGTGGAAAATCTGATTCCACTTCCAACGCCAGTTCCAAGCCTTTGTTTTTAGCCTTGAGCGCCATGACGCGCAGGGTTTCAGACAAAATACGGGTAAAGTCGAAGGGGATATGCTCAAACACCAGTTTGCCCGCTTCGATCTTGGAAAAATCCAGAATATCGTTGATCACTTGCAACAGGGCGTTGGCCGATGACTTGACCACTTCGAGATATTCACGTTGCTGGGGGCTCAGATCGGTTTCAAGCACCAGATCGGTCATGCCCATCACCCCATTCATCGGCGTACGGATTTCATGGCTCATATTTGCCAGAAAATCACTCTTGGCGCGATTGGCAGCTTCTGCAGCATCCTTGGCTTGCAATAGTTCGAGTTCGGCCTGTTTGCGGCCAGTGATATCCACGGCGGTGCCAACCAGACCAAGCACCGTGCCATCGTGCTTGACCAGTGGCGATTTACTCACCAACGCATAGATCTTGCGACCATCGCCCAAAGGGAGCGAGGCTTCATAGGTCTGTGGCTTGAGGGTCTGGTACATGACACGATCAGAATCGAGATGCAAATGCGCCTGTTCCTCGCCCCACAGTTCAAGCGCAGTTTTGCCCAACCAGGCTTCGGCATCTACTTTGAACACATTCAGAAAAGCCTTGTTGAAGCGGGTAAAATGCCCAGAGGCATCTTTGAGATACACTGGCATTGGCGTGGACTCGACCAGAGCATCGACAAAATCAAGATTGTCGCGCAACTGCTGCAACGCCTGGCGTCGTTCGGTTACATCGCTCATGGTGCCAGTGGCACCACTGAAGCTACCGTTCTCATCTACATCCAGCTTGGCGAAGACTTCGACAAAGCGCTCGCTGCCCCATTTAGTCTTGATGCGCGCCTGGTAGCGCCAGGCGTCGTCACGTTGCGGGTTATTTGCCGGTTGTTCTACGATCTGCCAGTCTGAATCTGCCGACATGTCGTTCACTAACAGGGTGTCGGACTGCTTGTGTCCCAGGGTTTCTGCCACTGAATAGCCACTGATGCCTTCCCAGGCTGGATTGAGAAACAACCACTGACCTTGTGCATCTACACGGAAAATCACCTCTTTGACACTATCGACCACACTACGGTATTGACGCTCACTCGCGAGCACGCGTTCAGCCATGCGTTTACGCTCGGTAATATCGGTACGAATCGCAATGTATTGGTAAGGCCGCGCCTCTTGATCGACAAATGGCACAATGGTGGCATCCTCCCAATAGAGCTGGCCGGACTTGCCCCGATTACAAAATTCACCACGCCAGACCTGACCCGCCTGAATGGTGTTCCACAATGTGGTGTAGTAGCTCTGGGGATGTTCCCCTGACTTGACCAGACTGTGGTTATGCCCAATCAACTCCTCGCGGCTATAGCCGCTGAGCTGGCAGAATTTGTCATTGACATACAATATGGTGCCGTCGGTATCGGTCACACTGACAATTGCATGCTGGTCCATGGCAAAGCGCTGGTTGACCAGTTCCATACGGTCGGCTTGCTGATGTTCGACCAACTGACGCAACAGCAGAGACAGTGCCTCAAGATCATCTTGCAATTCGGTATGCTGAATCGTTGGATCATCTTGGAGGATATTGCTGGCCAACTGGCGCAAAGACTCGATTGCGCGGTTGCGCCCACTGAGTTCTTGCCGCAGCTTGTCATTGAGTAGTCCCAACTCTTGAGAACTCAATTCCAGACTGCGCGAGCGCAAATCCAAATCGCGCTGGAACTGCTCATAAGCCCCATCGACACGGTCAACCAGTGTACCAAGTGAGCTGAGCACGGTGGCCAATGCCGGTGACACGCCAGCTTGCCGCGACAAGCTATCGGCTTCACGGCACACTTGTTCCATCTCTTCTGGCGTAGAAATATCCCAGCTACGCTTAATCTGTCGAAACAAGGCTTGATGCATAGGGCGTTAGCGCTCTCCGATGAGCGTAATCGTCATGGTTTGATTGTATAAGCGGCATTCTGTACGCAACCCCGCCTCACTGATTTCGCCGTTCGAGTAAAACCCGGTGCTCACCACCTGCGGCCCCAGGGTCTCGACAACGGCTTCCAACTCTTCGTCCACCCGGTCTCCCATCACCAGTCTGCGACCAATGCAGCTGACCAGCACCGCAACCGCGGCCCCGGATCCAGACTGCATCGGGACAATGGCTTGCGCTGCCTTGTGTGCGCCATCAATCAGGCGATCGGTACTGGCGTGCATCAGTTTGAGATAGCCATCTGGGTCGATATCACCGGCTAGCGTCAATGAGCCATCGGCTTCATTCACCCCCAGCAAAGTACGGATCACGCCCCGGCTTTCTCGATCGGCTCCTAGCATTTCAAACGGAAACAATAACCCTGAACTGGGCAGTTCGGCCGCATAGTTCCCCAAGTAACGCTTATAGATATCCAGCGCACGTTCTTGGTCCAGTTCGTACAGCACATTCTCATGGCAACGCGTGACGCGGCGCTCAGGTCCAAACGGTTCCCAACCACCAAATGAACTGTTATCTAACACCAACTGGCTACCATACAGACCAACCGCAACGATTTGATCGTCAAACACCCCTTGATCGCTTACGGTCCAGGTTTGAGAAAAGGCCCCGGCATCGGCGGCCAATCCCCCAGAAATCTGAATGTCTGATGACAGAATTTCTTGTAAGCCCAACACCAGCGCGCTGCCATTAATCGCTACACCGACCCCCAACAACAACACGGCCCTCAAACCATCGGGAGGCAACTGTTGCGCCAAGCGGCGACCAGCATCCAGCGAATCCGCCATATCCTGCAGATGGGTTGATACCGGATAGGCATGACTATCTGCCTGTTCAAAGTTTAATGCGGTCAATACCAGACTGTGGTCATACACAGCGGCCCCGGCAATTTCACCGGCAGTTGAACAACCTAGCCAATGGTTGTCAGGCACACTAGCCATCACCTGTTCAAGCAGACCCGATGGCTGAAAATGTTCTACGGCGCCAAATACCAGCACCAGATCTGCGGTTTGAGCCACTAAGCCGACTTGTACCGCAGGCACATCGGATGATTTAAGTACGCGCCACTGTCGAATCTGCATTACTACACTCCTTCACACTTGCGGGATATTCTGATGGCAGGGTACGGCATGCTCAGAGCTGCTCGATCGGGCTATAACTATTATCTTCTTCTGGAAACTGCTGGCGAATCGCCAGTACTTCATCCCACGCCGCTAGAAATACATCACAGCAACGTGGACAAAATTGTTTACCACGGCCAGCGGCAATAAACTGGCGCGCTTCTTCCATGCTCCAAGCACGTTTATAGGGCCGGATAGAGGTTAAGGCATCAAAAACATCGGCGACGGCAACGATGCGGCACTCCAGCGCAATCGCGTCTCCAACCAACCCGGCAGGATAGCCTGAGCCATCAAAATGCTCATGATGGTAATGTGCAATATTCGCCGCAAACTGAATCAGTGGGGAAGTGCTTTCCGCTAATAAGCGCGCACCAATTTCGGCATGGCGCCGCATAATCACTAGCTCATCGGCGTCCAGGCGGCCGGGTTTAAGCAGAATATAATCAGGAATGCCCAATTTACCGATATCGTGCATCGGCGCGGCCAGTGTCAGTAAATCAATAAACTCGTCGTCACAGCCCAGCTTTTTGGCAATCAGTACAGCATAGTTCGCCATGCGTGCGATATGACTACCGGTTTCAGGGTCACGGCACTCGGCCGCACGCGCCAAACGCAACACAAACTCTCGTTCTCGGACAAGAATTTCTTGGGTGGCTCTACGCACCTCATCAGCCAGCGATTGATTACGGTTTTTAAGTTGGTTTTGCGCCAAACGTAGCGCCAGCAGGTTACGCACCCGGACCTTGAACTCCATCGAGTCAAGTGGCTTAGCAAGAAATTCGGTGGCGCCCAGTTCTAATGCAGTCTGACGCACCGAGCGCTGGTTCTCGCTAGTAATCATCACAATCGGCACATCTTGTTTATCCGGCAACGCACGAAAACGGCGAATGAATTCGTGGCCATCAATATCGGGCATCACATAGTCGACCAAGACCAGATCGGGCGTGGAATCTTCACTCCAATCAAGGGCGAGTCGCGGATGTTCAAAGCACACAGGGACACCCGCGCTAACCGACTGGGACAGCGCTGACAGCAACACTAGATTGGTTGTGTTGTCATCTACGATCAGAATTTGCATGGAGCCCCCCGGTTCCTTGCCTGCATCCAGCAATCAGGTGTCTGCTTATACTAAACCAGTATCAGACATTCTCAGGTTAGCATTCACCAAGCCATTTTGCCGATATGCTGTCTAACTACTTAGGACTCAAAAAACCAAGGGCGGGTGCTACAGCACCTGCCCTTTTGAGTTTCAAACCTTTGGTGATGGTCTAATCCTTGTAAGGCTCCAGCGCCCCTGGACTACGCAGCATTTTATTGACTTCATCCAGATGCAGCTCTTCTTGCACAATCATGTCTCGCGCATACTCCTCTAACAGCACGGACTTGCCTTCAGTAATCTTCAGCAAAGCATAGTAGCCTGCCAGCGCGTTTTTTTCGTGCTCCATGCTCTCGCGTAGCAGATCACCGACATCATGTTGTTCAGTCTCAAGCAATGCACCAATTTTCAGCGAGGGATGTCCCCCTAACAAGGTGACCAGCTCACCGGCTTTATGGGCATGTGCTAAGCCTTCAGTCGCATTGCCCTTGAGCCATGAAACAATCGGAATGCGGTTATAGCCGTAGACCATCAGCGCATAGTGCGTGTAGCGCACCACACCGGCCAACTCAAGCTCCATGATGTGATTCAGAGCAGCAATCGCGGCTTGTGCCTCTTTATCCTTCATTTCGACCTCCACTACGGATGGAAAGGTTGGAACCCCGTGAATTACATCTGGTTCCGGTCCTACACTATAGACAGTGCACGACACAATTCCATCGGGATATCGAAGCCGATCCACGCACGACTGACTGATGCCGTTTTAGGATAGATCAGAAGCCGGAGCGGACGCCACATAGGTGCTAAGAGCCGGTAGCAGCAAAGCATATTCACGCTCCAGATCCAGCACTAGACCATTGGCTTTTTGAGGGCTACCAGCCTTAGCTTGCAGTTCGATTCCCATCAACAATCGCGCAGCCGGAATCGCACCAAGGTTTAATAGAACCGGTTTCAATACACTGGCATAGTGCAAGATCGCGGTACAGTTCCCCGCCAGCAAAACCGGAAACAGCGCACTGCCCTCTGTAAGCATGTGCTGCGCCAACGGCACGCCAGCGTGTGGATCGATTTCTTGTAAGGCATGCAGATAATCAAACCGGGGCCGAGGTGTAGGCGCGGGTTCGGGTAGCAGCACCGGGTCAGCGCGGCGAGCAGATGGCTCTAAAGGCACACACACCATAAAACAGCTCCCCATGCCAAGCTGACTTTGCAGGGTGATCTCGCCTGACATTTTTCTGACTAGCTCACGCGCCAGGGCCAAGCCCAGGCCTGCTCCACCGAAACTGCGCGTAGACGAGGAATCAGCCTGAGTAAAAGGCTGGAAAATACGTTCTTGATGTACCTCATCAATCCCAATACCGGTATCACTGATTTTCAAACATCCCCAGGGTTCTTGGCCCCTGATTTCGGCCATCAATTGAATTTGAACCTGGCCGCGCTGGGTAAACTTGATGGCGTTATCCAACAATAAGGTGATCACTTGGCGCCAACGTCCCGGATCCCCATGGATCTGAGAGGGGAAATCAGCGGCAATATCTAAGGAAAGTGTCAGTCCTTTATCAGCACACTTGGGCTGTTGCACCCGAACGGCTTCGGATAACAGTCTGGGCAAGTTGAGCGCCACACGTTCGAACACCAATTTGTCGGACTCTATGGTTGCATAATCAAGCATGCCATTAATGATCTTCAGCAAAGCTTGCGCCGACTGTTGCACCACCTCGAGATAACCGCGTTGCTGGGCATCCAACTGCGTACTTAACGTCAGGTCGGTCATGCCCAGAACGCCATGCATCGGCGTGCGCAGTTCATGGCTCATCGTGGCAAGAAACTCACTCTTGGCCCGGTTGGCGGCTTCGGCATGTTCTTTAGCCTGCAGCAGATCACGGGTCTGCTCGGCAACCAATTCGGACAAATGCGCCTGATGCAGCAGTAACTCGGCTTGTGATTGTCGCAGTTCGTCGGTTAAGCGCTGTAAGTCCTGATTGACTCGCTGGTTATGATCCAAAGCTTGATGTAGCTCTTGGGTACGCAGCTTCACCTGATCTTCGAGCATCAATGTCGCTTGAAACAGGCTAAATTCTGATGCTTCAACCCCAGTCGACTCAATACGATCCATCAACACCTGTATCACCCGGTTCTGGCGCGCAACCTCAGACTGGAGACGCTGGATCTCGCCCGTTTCATCAGCGAATGTCATCATCGGCCCCCGGTGCCAGTCCAAAAGCAATACCAGACAGCGTCTGGTTAAGATGCACACCGCGATATTGCTCACCAAAGGTGGTAAAACCCACCATGTGGTGCGTGAGATACTGCTGATCCACATCAGCGCTGAGCGCACGCTGCTCAATTTCCAGACGGCGCAACACACAATCGCACCCTAGAACCAGCTGGGGAACGCCCACTTGGCTCTCTATCGTAGTGAACATCGACTTCAGACCGTCCAACAGATTGCCTCCTTGGGCCAGGCGTAACACCATGCCAGGTTCAATCGCGCAGTAAAACAGCAAGCCACCATCGGGTAGGGCTTGCTGAATCGAGCGCACATAATGCTGGTCCCCCACTTTGACCACAACTGGCATCTTAGAAAACTGTGCAGCACCCAGCTGCGATTCTTCCACCCCGGCACAACGGGCATATTCGGCAGCTGCGGGCAATCCATTGATCTCGTAGACGATGCGCTGGCGCGTATCCGCCCGCGTCACTACCATGCGTTCACTGAGTGGAGAAAAATGCTGACTCATAAATAAATAAAACGGCAAGGTAGTGGCGATCAGCGCCAAACCTGCACGATCGGAGCGAAACACGCCATCACAGTACACATAGGTCTTGCGAAACGACATATCGTCAGCCGACGATCCACCCACCAGAAATACCGCGCCCAGCGCATTCTGAATCGTACGCGTAACGGTTTCTTCTTTAACCGAAAGCCCATCAATCAATTGCAAGGCAAAGGTATTCACCGACTGCACCCAAGGGGCCTGTGCCTCAAGTGACCGACGCATCTGCTCAACGCGCAGTTGCGTGGCTGACGCATCAAACGTCTGTAGCGAATCAAAGCATCCAATTTCGGCAACACAATCACTACGGGAAAAACTCACACCAGAAAGCGAGTACGCCTGATATCCCAGTGGACCAAAAGTGCCCACAGCGGTACAACCGATCACCGGTACATCGGCGAACCGATGTTTGAGTTCATCGGCCAAGACATCTAGATCATAGAGACTAGAGCAGAAAAAAATCACCAATGACATTTCGGGCTGATGAACCGCCGCATAAAATTCGGCTACCGCAGTACGTGCATCAAGCGCACAAGATTGTGCACTCTTGATTTCTCCCATTTCCACCCCTTGTCGGCATGAGACATGCCCCTGTTATAGGGGCAAACCATGCATAGTTCAGAATTCCTTGCTCCCTGAGTAAAGATGGCAACTAATTAAAGCTGCAGGCTTCATCACAAGAATTGCATGCGCCCAGAGAAGCCGATAGGTGCCAAATCAAACTTTGTAATAAATAAGCCTACAAAATCAATTAATAACCTAGTTTTTGCATATAAAAAACAAAGCCCACCGTAAACACACGATGGGCTTTGACAAAATATTTTGCGACTAATTATCCGTTCCTTGCAAGGCAGGCTGATCAAGAGAGAAGCGAATGTTGCGTAACGGAACCAGGCGCGTGCCATGCTTGATCTTGTAGCCCAACCACAGAGCCAGAAACAGGGGGATGCCAATATAGGTAGCAACCATCCCATGCCAATCAACCTGTTCTCCGGCAAACGCAGCATAATTTTGACCCAGCATAATCACCAGGCACAGCAAGAATGCAAACAAGGGGCCCAACGGAAACAGAATCGCACGGTACGGCAGAGTGCGGAGGTCTCTGCCCTGATCAACAAAAGCGCGGCGGAAACGATAATGACACACCGCAATCCCCAACCAGGCAATAAAGCCAGTCATACCCGAAGAGTTGAGCAGCCACAGATAGACATCCGTGTTATTAAACAAAGAACTCAGAAAGCACAACCCAGCAATCACCGTGGTAATGTACAGCGCATTACGCGGCACGCCATTGGCCGACAGCTTGCCAAAACAGGCCGGGGCCATCTTATTGTGTGCCATGGTATACAGCATACGAGTCGAGGCATACATGCCCGAATTTCCCGCAGATAAAACCGCAGATAAAATCACGGCATTCATCATACTGGCAGCAAAGGCCAGTCCGGCACGCTTGAACACCAGTGTAAACGGGCTCGTGCCAACGTCTTCTACTCCGGTCTTCAACAGAGACGGATCGTTATAGGGAAGGATTAGTCCAATCACCAGAATCGACAGTGCATAGAACATCAGAATCCGCCAAAAAATCTGGCGTACCGCACGCGGAATCGTCTCGCTTGGTCGATGCGATTCACCCGCGGCCACTCCAATCAATTCGGTACCTTGAAACGAAAACCCGACAATCATCGCCGCACCGGCAAACGCAGAGATGCCATGCACAAAGGGGGCCTCTCCGGTGGTAAACACACTCAAGCCCAGCGGCAGATTACTACTTGGGTTCTTCATCACGCCAATAATCATCAACAGCCCCAGCACAATAAAGGCAATGATGGTGACCACCTTCAGAATTGAACACCAGAACTCAGCTTCGCCAAAACCGCGCACCGAGAAATAATTCAAGGCAAAAATCACCGAGAGGAACAGCGCACTTGATACCCAGCTTGGGATCGCAGGAAACCAGTAGTGCACAATAATCGATGCAGCCGCCAACTCAACTGCAATGGTAATCGCCCAGTTGTACCAATAGTTCCAGCCCAGAGCAAAACCAAAGGCTGGATCGACAAACTCTGAACCGTACACTTGAAAAGAACCCGATACCGGCATCTGCGCCGCCATCTCTCCCAGACTGGTCATCAGAAAATACACCATCACCCCGATCACGCCATAAGCCACCAAGGCACTACCGGGACCCGCAGAGGCGATAATCGCGCCAGAGGCCAAAAACAGTCCTGTTCCAATTGAGCCACCAATAGCAATCATCGACAGATGTCGCGCCTTGAGTTCGCGGCGTAAGCCAGGCATTTCTGCTTGGGTTTCCATTTGATTCTCCTTATTTGATCCAGCGCAGATCAACATATCGTTTTCGAATTAGGTGTTACGAATCCGCACAGAGAAGCAAAGGAGTAGACAACAAGGGATAAAGCGGGGCAGCCCGAGATGTTGTTCCGTCGCTCATCTGACGGAACAACATGCTCCGATCAGATGAGCAGTTGTTTATGTTTCGCAGCTAACGTAACCGCGCACACAAGCGCCACGCTGTATCCAGCGATGGGCAGAGTCGAAAACTGTGTGTGTGCGGTCATCATGGCTTTAAGGTTGTCACATTCTGTTCACAGCGGCAAGCCACACATCTGAATCTGCTTAGTTATTTTAATTTATTTACAATAACATAAGAATAAAAACAAGCTAAATGCTTGAACTCACGATTAAATTCTTCTGTTACTAAAAATCCTACATCAACCTGATGCAGCGTAGTCGCTGAGAGAAAACAAGAATCCCCCCCTTGCTTGACCACCTCCTCAGGAGGTCAAGCAGTCATTGCCGGGCATGGCAACGGGGAGGTTACGGACGGGGAATTGGTACGCTAGTTAATTCACTATTCTGATCTTTTTAAAAATACAGATAATTCAGTCTTTATTGAAACATAAAAATTATCTTAGTCCCGGTACTGAGTAAATTCAGCAATAGCAATCTGGTTTATTGCGAGTCACCCGATGGTGGCTGTTTATTCTCTGGGCGTTTTTTTTGCTCAGGCTGATGCTGCGGCCCTTGTGGCTGATGTTGCTGTTGCTGCTGCTGTCCTTGGGGCTGATGTTGCTGTTGCTGCTGCTGTCCTTGGGGCTGATGTTGCTGTTGCTGCTGCTGTCCTTGGGGCTGATGTTGCTGTTGCTGCTGTTGCCCTTGGGGCTGATGTTGTTGCTGCTGCTGTTGCCCTTGGGGCTGGCGTTGCTGTTGCTGCTGTTGCCCTTGGGGCTGATGTTGTTGCTGCTGTTGCCCTTGGTGCTGGCGTTGCTGTTGCTGCTGTTGCCCTTGGGGCTGATGTTGTTGCTGCTGCTGTTGCCCTTGGGGCTGGCGTTGCTGTTGCTGCTGTTGCCCTTGCGGCTGATGTTGCTGTTGTTGCTGTTGCCCTTGGGGCTGGCGTTGCTGTTGCTGCTGTTGCCCTTGAGGCCGATGCTGCTGTTGCTGCCGTTGCACTAACGGTTCACGTGGCTTGAAATGGTAATTCTGCGATCTTATTGAATACTGTTGCTGAGTCGAATGCGGGTAGTTACCCCCATTGAATTGATGCTGATAGCTCGGCAATGGTGCCAGAGGTGGGGCCGACGCACGATCCCAACGATCCCAGCCACGGCGGTGATTTTCCCAGTTGCGTCCCCAGTGGTCCCCCCAGCGCGGCGGCGCGTTCATCACCCAACCAGAGAAATATACCGGCGGCTGGCGATAGTAGCGCACGGGAACGCGCAAAACATACAACGGGACATCATATGGACGCACAAAATCCCAAGGACCGTTATACCAACTGCTCGCATACCACCGATCCCTGGAATACACCCAGTATTGCCCATCGTAAAAGAACTCATTGCTATTCAGGGCTGGAGCGTAATACACCGGCAGTCCGTCAACCGGCTGCATATCCGGATAAGCGGGCACATAGACACCAATTTCACTGCTGGGAATATCAATACTGATGCTGATATCCGCCTGAACTGCAGCGACCGGACAGAACAACATAAGACTGGCAATATAGAGCTTACGCACTATTTTTACTCCAAAATTTGATGATCTTTGGAATTATTGCATAGACCTCAGGCATGGACCGTGCGCTGCAACACTTATCAATTAATTACCCGCAGTGGATTAATAAAATAGGAGGCTGACTTACGCCCACAGTCCTCCTATCCCACTGTGCGGCTCCGTATTTAGCGGTTCATTCAACGCACAGGAAGCGCAGCAGGCTATCCAGCAAGATAAAACACCCCAACAGCGGGACAGATATCCAACTAGATGGGGTGTCCATAAAAAGAGCGGCCAACGTAGCCGGGCGTCCCCGTTACGCCTTATAAGTGATCTACTGCAGATCCCGTTTCTGCGCGTAATAGCTGAGCGCCTCACCTGCACGCTCGCCTACTCGATCAGCTAATACCAGCACACCACTTAGTAAATGCAGGGTATTCCCAGTTTTAGAGAACAAGGTTTGTTCACTACCGTCATTCTCTGTGTAATGACTGATCAGTTCCCCCATCAGATCAAGAGTGTCAGCTACATCAGCAATACTCACTTGAGCGCAAGCTTCCAGGTTTAACGCCTGCTTTTTTGAAATCATGAGCGTTTCATTCTGGGCGGATGGATCAAATGGCATTGCAGAAGCTAGCTGATGGTAGTGTTCAATCAGGGTCAACAGGCATGGTTGGTTGAGAGAAGAATAAGCAGTATTCATGAATGCCTCCTGTATAAGCGATAATCCTGGCCCCCGAGTCCAATCAGGGGTGGCAGGCGCATGACAGGATTGGACTACCGACATACAGGCGCCGGCGAGTGCAAGCACTCTCCCACCACGGCCCGCCATAAACAGAGGCGTAACACTGGTGCGAAGACATAAAAAAACCGCTTACGCGGCATGTCCGCCTGTATCTTCGAGAGTCCAATCTCGGTGCTGTTATTGAACAGCATCTAAGCATTTTCAGTGCAAGCATTGATTTGGTCAATAGAGCAAAGCCTCCTGAGATTGAAATACGTAGCCCTCACATTGGCTTTTCTGTAACTCTATCAATGCACTCTGAACCAAACTGTACAGTTTATCTTGACAGAGCCTGATATCAGAAAATATTCTGTACCAAGCCGTACACTTATCTACAGAACTCGCCTACCCACCCTTTTTACGTCAATAACCATGCCTATTAACCACGCTATTGCACTAAGTGAAATCTCACAAGCTGTCGCCCGCTTCTCATTTCGAGATGAAGAACGCTGGGATGAACTGCGAGATTTGTTCGCACCGCGCGGAAGCATCGCCGTCAGTTGGTATAGCGGTCCGATCGAAGGGTTTATCGAAGCATCACGTGTGATGGCGGGTTCACCTGAAGTGCTCACTAAGCACTGGCTAGGCACGCCCCGTATTGAAATCCATGACCAGCGGGCCTTGAGCGAAGTGGATGTCACAATCAAAGTGCGCTCGAAGATTGGGTGGCTTGAAGTCGACGTGACAAGCTTCGCACGGTTTTTTGATCGTTTCGTGGAATGTGATGATGGACGCTGGCGAATTTCCGAGCGCGTCGCAATTTACGAGCAAGACCGGATTGATCCGGTCAAGCCATCCGCGTTGTTCTGGCTGCTGTATCGCTTAGCTCGCTTCCAGCGCTATCCCGCACAATTTCGCCACTTGGCCTTTGGCCTGGCACGAAAAGGGCTACCGCTGGCGACCGGAATTATCGTGGCACATAGTGACGAAGAGAAAATGCTCAAGCGAGCCGCGAAATTCTGGTTGTAGAAACACCGCCACATTCACTCATCAGCGCTATCCGCTAAGCATTCAACTTGATTGAACTGTACGGTTTAGTTTAGCATGCTGCTTGATCGACTGAATAACCACCTAGGTTGAAGCAGTCCGTCAGGAGGCTGATAACTTGAGAACCTATCCACACTTGGTTGTCTGCGAACACTGCGACCGGGTATTCCACCGGCCATACCTCGCCCGCGGGCAACGCGCGTACTGCCCGGTTTGCCGCCAGGGGCTCCCCTGCAGGGCGCCATTTCATTGTGAACGCGGCCTGGCGTTAAGCCTGGCCTCACTGGTGGTTTTTCTGCTGGCGATGTGTACTCCAGTGATTCATATCGGTTTTCGCGGGAACTACAGCGATGCCACGCTTTGGCAATCAGCCATAGCACTGGCCCACGGCGTCGGGGCCCCAATTGCGGCTCCGGTCGCTTTCATTCTGTTGGTTCCGCTAATGCAAAGCCTATTGCAATGCTGGCTGCTGGCGTTTGCCTTTACGGGCAGAGTCGCACCGGGTTTTGCACCGTTACTGCGCTGCACTGCCTGGCTACGCCCATGGAACATGGTCGAAGTGTGTTTACTGGGCGCTCTGGTCGCCATGATTAAGCTATCTGGCTATCTGGATGTTCAGGCAGGAATCGGACTGTGGGCGCTTGCTGCGTTAACCCTGCTCAATGGGCTGTTCTGGGCCCAGGATTTGAAAACCTTGTGGGAATGGAAGCCATGAGTCTGCCAACTTCCCCACCACGTGCGCGTGACCTAGGTGTGGTGGCTTGTCATACATGCACTTTGGTATGCGATGCAAGGGATGAAGCCGGTCGCTGCCCCCGTTGCGGAGCACGCCTGCATCATCGCAAAACGGCCAGTCTTGACCGGACACTGGCCCTACTGTGCGCGGCCCTGGTGCTTTACCTGCCGGCTAATCTGCTCCCGGTGATGCGCACCAGCCTGTTCGGCCACGCCAGTGACAGCACCATCATGAGCGGGGTAATAGCGTTCTGGCAGGCAGGTGAATGGGACATCGCGCTGGTGATCTTTCTGGCCAGTATCGCTATTCCCTGTGCCAAGTTTCTCGCGCTGGGCTGGCTAATCTGGCACGCACATAAACAGCAGCCTCTCGGTAGACGTGAGCGAACGCGTTTATACCGGGTGGTGGAATTCATCGGCTATTGGTCGATGCTTGATGTGATCGTCGTTGGGCTGGTCTGCGCACTCGTGCACTTTGACATGTTCAGCAGCATCGACCCCGGACCCGGCATAGCGTTTTTCGGCGCAGTCGTGATTCTTACCATGTTGTCCGCCGCTAACTTCGACCCCCGTTTGATCTGGGATGACGCAAAATATGACTGAGCCCGTTACTGTTCCTCGTTCCCCTGTCTCAGGCAATGCGAACATTGCATCTCGCCACCGGCCTTCCGCAATTTGGATCATCCCGCTGCTGGCGATACTAGTTGGGTTATCGATGCTGATCCATGCCTGGATTTCAGCCGGCCCCGAAATCACAATCAGCTTTCAAAGCGCCACTGGGCTGGAGGCTGGCAAGACTCCGGTTAAGTACAAGGATGTCGTGGTGGGGCTGGTCAAGGCTATCGATCTCAGTCCAGACCAGTCAAACGTGCTGGTGACGATTGATCTAAACAAAAACGCAAAAAACTTTACCCGTTCGGACAGCCGCTACTGGGTGGTACGTCCGCGCATCGGTACTGGCGGTATTACCGGGATTGATACCTTGTTCTCTGGCGCCTATATCGGCGTAGACATCGGGCGCGCACGCACCACCCAGAATCGCTTCACGGGACTTGAAACGCCACCGAGCGTCATCAACGGCACCCCCGGTAAAGCATTCGAATTGCATGCGACCGATCTAGGCTCACTCGACATCGGCTCGCCAGTCTATTACCGCCACATTCAAGTGGGCCAGCTCACTTCCTATCGCCTCGATGCCGATGGTCATGGCGTCGCCGTGGACATTTTCGTGCATGCCCCCTACGACCGTTTTGTGTCAGACGCCACCCGTTTCTGGAACGCGAGCGGGCTAGATCTCTCAGTCAATGCGGACGGGCTCAAGCTGCGAACCCAGTCTGCCGCCACTATCCTGTCCGGCGGCATTGCCTTTGACACGGCAGAGTACAGCAAAGCACAACAGCTTGTGGCCACGCCTTACGTGCTGGCTGACGACCGCCAGGCAGCCATGGCGCCACCGGATGGTGAACCTCAGTATTTTCAGCTGAAATTTGAACAGGCACTGCGCGGCTTGGCTCCCAATGCGCCAGTAGAATTCAGGGGCATCAATATTGGTAAGGTGTTAGCGATACATGTCGCGCCAACGCCCGATTTTCGGCATTTTCCAATCTTGGTGGATATTCAGGTCTTTCCCATACGCATGCATGACAATTCAGCGTTATCAGCTAATCAGCAAGTTAAAAAGTTCCAGGAAGTGCTGCCCTTCCTGCAAGAGATGGTGGCACATGGATTGCGGGCGCAAGCACGCAGCGGCAACCTGCTAACCGGGCAACTCTTCATTGCATTCGATTTCTTCCCAGATGCAGCCAAGGCCAAATTTGATGTAACAGCTAGACCGCTGACTCTGCCAACCACAGGAGGCGGATTAGATCAGGTGCAAGATCAGATGACTCGCATTGTTGGCAAACTGAACCAGGTTCCGTTTGATAGCATCGGTCGTCATCTAGATACCTCTCTGACCGAGCTGCACCAGAGCTTGCAGCAGCTCAATCACGACGTATTACCCGAGACCAGTAGCACGCTGCGTCAGACCAGGCAGACACTCGGCAGCGCAAACGGCCTGCTGCAGCAAGACTCACCGCTACAACAGCAGCTCAATCAAACCCTGCTTGAATTGCAGCGCAGCGCCCGCTCGCTACGCAGTCTGACTGACGAACTCAATACGCATCCTGAGGCTTTGATCAGAGGTCGCTCACAAGACGCCGGCCAGAAGGACACAAAATGAAAAAATCGTCGGGCATCATCCTGCTGAGCACCGCGCTATTGGGTGCCTGCGCTTCACCGCCACTTCATTACTACAGTCTAGTGCCCACCGAGACTTCGCCCAGTGCACAGCACCCCGCGCGTATGGCGCTCGACATTCTTCCAGTCAGCCTGCCCGCAGAAGTGGATCGTTCAGAATGGATCATGCGCAATCAGGACGGTTCAATCGAGATTCTAAGCAGCAAGCGCTGGGCAGCACCGCTAGGGGAAGAGTTGCAGGCAGCACTGGCTGCCCAACTGGTGGATGAAACCGGCATGCCACTGCCAGACCCAGCCTCGGCACCGCACTTACCCATATTGCGCGTTAAATTAACGATACAACGCTTTGATATAGCAGCGGGTCAGCCCACAAACATTGCTGCTAACTGGAGCCTGGGTTTGCCAAACAAACCTTATTTGTATTGCCCGCTCAACTTCGAGGCAGCCGCAGCCCCAACTGATATAGCCGCGCTAGCCAATATCAGACTGTGGCAAAAGGCCTTGGCACACCAGATCGGTCAAGCCATTCTGGCCTGGAGCACAACCGGTTCAAAACCACCCACCTGCCCCTCTTTAGCGCACTGAAATACGGTAGACCACTTTTGGAATTTGGGTGCGATGTCAGGTTTCCCTGTCTAGCGCCCGAAACCCACATGCCTGATGGCGCACATGCGGGTATGCACCACTATGACTTGTTTTCCGGCGCATAGGCTCTCAGAAATACACTAATCGCGCGCTGCGCAGCCTGACTTCTCATGCTGTCGTCCGGCAACTCACCCATAGTATTCAGCAGCAACGGCTCCATCACTTCTGACTCCAGTAACCCCTTCAGATGGTCGGCCGCATGCATCGGATTTTCCTTGCGCAACATTCCTGCCTCCATGCACTCGCCAAGATAAGCGGCCACTTTATCTCTCAATACAATGATTTTCTTGAAAGATAACAGCCCCATGCCAAGGCGTGCGGCTTCAGAGATGAGCAGGCGCCGCACTTCGATCATCTCGCTGGAACAGACACACTGTAGAAAATTCTCGCCGAAGTGCCGCAGAGTCGATTCCATATCATCATGCGGCGTATCCAGTGCGGAAAAGGTGCCTGAGACATACTGCTCAATGGCCTCTGTCAAACACTCGGCGAACAGTTCCTCTTTAGAGGCAAAGTGGCTGTACAGGGTCGCCTTGGACCCACCAACCTGAGAGGTTATCTCGGACATAGATGTCTTTTCGAAACCCTGTTCCCTGAACAAGCGATAAGCCGTTTCCAGTATTGCCTTTCGTTTGGCATCACTTTTTTTCATGCAAGACATCCTTGTGGATTAAAAAGCACTCCGTACTGTACGGTACAATTTTCCTTGGACCTGGGGCTGATGTCAAACACATAAGTCATACCATGTAGTACATACAGAATGAGAACACTGGAAGCACTCAGCCATTTTAGTCCTGCAACAGCGGGAGTCTCTTTGATCAGCAAATGAGCCCGCGCGGGCTGGAGAAGTTTGTTCTGTGCGCTATCACCATTAAATGGTCAGGCAAGCTCAATAGATCAGAGCAAGTTCCAATGCCTATATCTGAGATGGCCAGTTACTTGGCGGGTGAGGAATGATTAGTGGCTTGCACCATGCAGCAATCGGCAGAGGCCACCACCAACCAGCAAGGCAGGCAGGAACACCAGCAGTTCATCGTTGGGCGCCGCCAGCAACGCCACGGCCGGGCCCGGGCAGTAGCCGCTAATCCCCCAACCGATGCCAAACAACAACGATCCCGCCAGTAAGGCACGGTCCGGTTTACTTAGCACTGGTAGATAAAAAGCCGGGGCACACCAGGGAGCCGGCCGGTGCAGCACCCAGCGAAACCCGATAAAGGCCACGCTGACCGCCCCGCCCAGCACAAACAGCAATCCCGGATTCCATATCCCCGCCACATCGAGAAAAGCCAGCACACGGTCAGGATGGGTCATCCCGGACAAAGCCAGCCCAACGCCGAACAGTGTTCCGCATCCCAGCGCAATCCATCGCTTCATCAGTAGATTCCCCAGACATGGCGCACCAGCACGGCGCTTACCACACCGGAGGACAAAAAGATCGCAGTGGCAACCAGCGAGCGCGGCGACAATCGCGCCACCCCACATACACCGTGGCCGCTAGTACAACCGCGCGCCAGGGTAGTGCCATAGCCCACCAAGAGTCCGGCCAGCGCCAATAAGACGGTCGGAAAATGCGTACGCGCGCTGGGCGTAGCGACCCCGGCCCAGTACGCCAGCCGAGCGCCCAGCACCAAACCGCCGAGAAACCACAGGGCGCGCCCCCTGGCCTCACGCTGCCATAAAGAGGAAATAAAACCGCTAATGCCTGCGATGCGCCCCATCAGCCCCAGCCACAAGGTGGCCGACAAACCGATCAGAACGCCCCCCGCCAGCGAGGGCCCCCAGGTTGACAGCAGTGACCACTCAGAACTTATAGCCATAGGCCACTCCGATAATGTTTTCTTGCAAATGCACATTGGCCTCACCCCCGCCGAAACTGGCAGGAATCGAATTCACTCCATTGACATTCTTACGGAATCCGTGAGTATAAGCCAGGGTCCAGGTTGGCAGCACTTTCCAGGAAAAACCAACACCATAGTTCTCCGGGATGTCAAAGCGACCGCCATTGGCAAATAGCCCACTGTAGTCATCAAATTTGCTGGCACGAATGCGCGACAAGGAAACCACAAAACAAAACGGCTTGCAGAAAACTCTGCAAGCCGTTGTTTTACTTGGTGGGCCCTATCGGACTTGAACCGATGACCAAAGGATTATGAGTCCTCTGCTCTAACCAACTGAGCTAAAGGCCCGGTAGGCTGCGGATTATACCAAAACCACAGCGCTAAATGCTAATCAAAATCTCACCGATTACTGATTACCGGGCTCATTATCCAGGAAACTGCGCAAACGTTCCGAACGGGTCGGGTGACGCAGCTTACGCAAGGCCTTGGCTTCGATCTGACGAATCCGTTCACGCGTGACATCAAACTGTTTACCGACTTCCTCAAGAGTATGGTCGGTATTCATATCAATGCCGAAACGCATACGCAGTACTTTAGCCTCACGCGGCGTCAGGGTGTCGAGCACTTCCTTGGTCGCATCTTTCAGGCTGGAGTACATTGCCGCTTCGCTTGGCGCTAGGGTCACCGAATCTTCGATGAAATCGCCCAGATGGCTATCGTCATCGTCACCGATCGGGGTCTCCATGGAGATAGGCTCCTTGGAGATTTTCATGATCTTGCGGATCTTCTCCTCGGGCATTTCCATGCGTTCGGCCAATTCTGCAGGATCGGGCTCGCGTCCGGTTTCTTGCAAAATTTGACGGCTGATGCGGTTCATCTTGTTGATGGTTTCGATCATGTGCACCGGAATACGAATGGTGCGTGCCTGGTCAGCAATAGAGCGCGTGATCGCCTGGCGAATCCACCAGGTGGCATAGGTCGAAAACTTGTAACCACGGCGGTATTCAAACTTGTCTACCGCCTTCATCAGGCCAATATTGCCTTCTTGAATCAAATCGAGGAATTGCAGACCGCGATTGGTATATTTCTTGGCAATCGAAATCACCAGCCGCAGGTTGGCCTCGATCATCTCTTTCTTGGCACGGCGCGCTTTGGACTCACCCGCCGACATCTGGCGGTTGATTTCCTTAAGCTCCTTGATCGACAGCATGGCTTTGATTTGCAGCTCGGTCAGCTTGGTCTGCTTTTCGATAATCGCGTACTTGAAGCGGGTTAGCGATTCAGACCAGGCCTTGCCTGCAGCAATTTCACCTTCTACCCATTCAACGTCGCACTCATGGCCGGGAAACCCCTTGATGAAGTGTGATCGATCCATGCGCACGCGGGTCACACAGATATCTTGAATGTCGCGTTCAAAGGTCCGAATTTCATTCACGCGGCGACGCAACGATTCGCACAGACTTTCGATCTGACGGGTCGAGAAACGCACCTTCATGAATTCAGCGGTAATCGCTTCTTGCAGCTCATGGTAGAGCGGGCTGTGCGAGCCGTGCTTGGTCAATTCCTTGACCATTTTCTCGAACAGAACCTGCACGCCACCAAAGTGTTCCAACGCCTGAAGCTTAAGTTCTTCCAGGTTGGCGTTAGCCGCAGCTTCAACATCCGCTTCCGCATCCGCGTCTTCGTCAGCTTCGTCGTCAGACAGACTGTCATCGACTTCAACCGGCTCGCTAAATGGCACGGCAACCGGCGCGGTATCTTCTTCATCCGCATTCGGGTCGATGAAACCATCGACCACATCGTCCACGCGAATTTCTTCACGCTCAACGCGGGCAATCAGTTCCAGTACTTCGGCGATTGTGCCTGGACATGCGGAGATCGCCTGAATCATAAACTTCAGGCCATCTTCGATACGCTTGGCAATTTCGATTTCGCCTTCGCGAGTCAGCAGTTCTACCGATCCCATTTCCCGCATATACATGCGTACAGGATCGGTGGTACGGCCAAACTCGGCATCCACCGACGACAGCGCTGCTTCTGCTTCTTCCACTGCGTCTTCATCTGCAACGGCAGGCGCGGCATCGGACATCAGCAAGGTATCGGCATCCGGCGCTTCGTCGTAGACCTGAATACCGAGACCACTGATCATGGTGACGATATTTTCGATCTGTTCGGCGTCAGAGACGTCTTCAGGCAGATGGTCGTTGATTTCTGCGTAGGTCAAATAACCGCGTTCTTTGCCAAGCGCAATCAACTGGCGCAGCCGCTTTCGCTGCTCTTCCAGGCTCATTGTGCTTTGCTCATTGACCTGAGCATTCTTTTGATTTTCGGGAGAGGCCGCCATTTCGCTTCCTGCTTGAAAAAGCCGAAAAAAAACAGTTAAGATTAGCACCGATGCGGCAATTACGCCTTTCGGCTCACCAATTCACGCATCAGCTGCGATTCTTCCGGTGTCAGTCGCTCACTCCTAGACTTCTGTTTTAGCCGTTCTAGCTCGGCCTCGCGCAGCAGCTTTAGCAATTTGTGGTTGCCATCGCGAAACTGCAGTCTGTCGTCGTCGTTAGGTGCAGCAAATTCTTCCGGGTCTTGCATGGCCTGCTGCAACACACTATCCACCAAGGTTTCGTAGGGGGTCCCACGTATGCTTTCCAGCAATTGCGCCGTAGTAGGCGCCGCACCTTGTTCTCGGGCACGCTCGGATAACATGGCAAAACAGGCCAATTCGTCGGAAAGCGTCAGGCTATCCGGCATCTGAACATCGTCGGCCCAATTCGGGTTCATCAACAACCATTTAAGCTGTTTGCGAACAATCGACATCTGCACGGGTCGAACGGATGCTGACGGCAAGCGATACTCTCGCCGTCCTTTGCGCTCTGGTTTTTTCAGACCCATCAGCATGTCGAATTCATCGACATCTACACCGGCGAGTTCCGCCAGTCGCTTTTTGATGATGAGGCCCAAGGCCGGAGCTGCAATCTGTGCTAGAAGGGGCATCGACTGACGGATCAGATCGGCGCGTCCTTCTGGCGAATTCATGTCTACGCGCTGTGTTAGTTCACGCGTAAAGTAGTTCGACAACGGCAAGCTGGTTTGTTCCAACTGCGATTCAAAGCGCTCGGAACCTTCTGCTCGCACATAACTGTCGGGGTCGTGCTCTTCTGGCAAAAACAAAAAATGCAGCGATTTTCCATCCTGCAGGTAGGGCAAGCTGTTTTCCAGCGCACGCCACGCGGCTTTTTGCCCTGCTTTGTCTCCGTCAAAACAAAAATACACATGGTCAGCATGGCGCATCAGCTTGCGCACATGCTCACCGGTGGTAGCGGTACCCAACGTAGCGACGGCATATTCGATGCCATACTGCGCCAGCGCCACCACATCCATATAACCTTCGACCACCAGCACCCGGTTCTTGGCACGAATAGCCTGCCGCGCCTCATACAAACCGTAAAGTTCGCGGCCTTTTTCAAACAGTGGGGTCTCCGGTGAATTCAGGTATTTCGGCTCACCTTTACCCAATACCCGACCACCAAAGCCAATAATGGCACCGCGCTGGTTGCGAATCGGAAACATCAGCCGATCACGAAACCGGTCGTAGCGCCGTCCTTCTTCATGCAAGATCACCAGGCCAGACTCAACCAAACGCCCGTCCTGATAATCTTCAAATACTTGGTCCAGGTTCTGCCAGCCATCTGGGGCATAACCCAAACCATAGCGCGCAGCCACTTCGCCACTCAGGCCGCGCGCTTTGCAATAGGAAACTGCACCAATGGTGGTTTTCAATTGCTGCTTGTAATACCCCGCTGCACGTTGCAGCATTTCTTCTAACGACAGGCGCCGTGCCCGCTCGACCTGCTCGGCCACCGGGTCTGCACTGCGGACTTCTTGTGGCACCGCCATGCCGACACCTTCTGCCAGCAACTTGACGGCATCAATAAAACCAAGCCCCTGGTACTCCATCACAAAACCAATCGCCGACCCATGTGCACCGCAGCCAAAGCAGTGATAAAACTGCTTGGAGGGACTCACTGTAAATGAGGGCGATTTCTCTTTATGAAATGGGCAACATGCCAGGTAATTTTGCCCTCCCTTTTTCAGGGGGACATATCGATCCACCACGTCGACAATGTCGACGCGGGACAGCAGCTGATCGACGAAGTCCTGGGGTATCACACTATGACTTTCTTTATAGGCGTAGAATCGAGCCTCAACGTCCTAACCGTGCTTTAATGCGGGCCGATACAGCCCCCATATCGGCACGACCGGCCATTTGTGGCTTCAATAAGCCCATCACCTTACCCATGTCTTGCAGCGATACAGCACCGGCTTTTGTTACTGCAGCCTCAATCATAGATTCAATTTCGGCGTCGGATAGCGGCTGCGGCATATAAGCCATCAGCACATCCATCTCATTGCGTTCTTTGTCAGCCAGATCCATGCGTTTGGCGGCTTCGTACTGTGCCACCGAGTCACGCCGCTGCTTAAGCATCTTATCGATGATTGCAACAATATCGGCATCGGTGAGTTCGATACGCTCATCGACCTCTCTTTGCTTCATGGCCGCCATCAGCAGGCGGATTGCCGAAAGACGCTCGGCTTCCCGTGCCTTCATGGCGGTCTTCATGTCATCCTGGATACGCGCTTTCAGAGTCATGTCGATTTTCCATTAAGGGATAAGCAAATTCAGATCGTATAAACGGCAAAACCGCAGGGTTAACCTGCGGTCCTGCACGACTGCCATTACACCAAACGATTAAAACAGCTTAGGTGGCAGCATCTGACTGCGGATGCGCTTGTAGTGGCGCTTAACAGCAGCAGCGTGTTTACGTTTACGCTCAGTGGTTGGCTTTTCGTAGAACTCGCGAGCGCGCAGTTCGGTCAACAGACCGGTTTTTTCTACCGCACGCTTGAAGCGGCGCATTGCTACTTCGAACGGCTCGTTTTCTTTAACGCGAATATGAGGCATTAACCATTTATCCTTAAAATCTAGAAGCTTAATACTTAATATAGACTGGTATTTTAACCAAATTGCCGGCTGAAAGAAAGCCTGGCGACGACAGGGCAATACCTATACGAGCTATGCGCCCAAGGCATTGCGGGTCGAAATCACCCCCTCACTAGGAGAACTTGGTATTGCAGTATAAAAACGTTTAGGCATCCGGCCTGCCTTATAGGCAGCCCGGCCAGCCTCAACAGCCTGTTTCATGGCATAAGCCATCATGACCGGATCACGAGCAGCAGCAATCGCGGTGTTCATCAAAATGCCGTCGCAGCCGAGTTCCATGGCAATCGCCGCATCAGACGCTGTTCCGACACCGGCATCAACCAGCACCGGCACATTGGCCGATTCGATGATCAACCCAAGATTCCAAGGATTGACAATTCCCATGCCCGACCCGATCAGACTGGCCAGCGGCATAATGGCACAACACCCCATTGCCTCGAGTTCTCGTGCCACGATTGGATCGTCGGAGGTATAAACCATCACATCGAATCCATCGCGAACTAAAACCTCTGCGGCTTTCAGTGTTTCGCGCACATTGGGATATAACGAAGATGCATCACCCAGTACTTCCAGCTTGACCAAGCGATGGTCATCAAGCAGCTCGCGCGCCAGGCGCAAAGTACGCACCGCTTCTTCCGCGCTATAGCAGCCCGCTGTATTGGGCAGCAAGGTATACCGGTTTTTGGGTAAAAAGTCGAGTAAATTCGGCTCGTTTGCATTCTGTCCCAGGTTTACGCGGCGGATTGCCACGGTCACAATCTGACAGCCTGAGGCATCTAAAGCGGCTGCAGTCTGAGCAAAATCACGGTACTTACCCGTTCCGACCAGTAGCCGGGAGTCATAATTTTGCCCTGCAATGACCAGTTGATCGTTTTGCAACACTTTTCCCTTTTCAGCATTCAGCCGCCGCCAACAGCGACCACGATTTCAAGTTGATCCTGGTCTTGCAAACACGTTTGTGCGTGCAGTCCCCGTGGGACGATCTCTCCATTGCGTTCTACGGCTACACGCTTACCGTAGAGTGACAGTGCAACCACCAAGTCAGCGACGGTGCTTACCTGATCGAAACAACGGGGCTCTCCATTGATTGAAAGTTGCAGCATCGCGGTTTATTTTCTCTCGGCGCTCTGCACAAAATGGACATTGCGGATCTCGGTCAGCACGCGTTCCAAGTGGGACAAACTGTCGACTTGCACGCGAAAATGAATATGCAGATAACCTTCGCCGATATGGGTATCCTGGGTATCGACGCTTTCGATGTTTGCGGAGGCTTGCGATATGGCAGTGGCGATTTCTGCCAATGCTCCACGCTCTTGCCGTGCCAACACACTCACGGTGGCGCCATACATCCGGTCTTTCTGTGCATCCCAAGTAACCGACATCAATTTGTCTGGGTCTGCGCGTTTTGCATTGGCACAACCCGCCCGATGAATCACCAGCCCCTGCCCCTTGGTAATCACCCCAACAATCGCGTCCCCGGGAATCGGGTTACAGCACGCAGACAACTGCACTGCGCCGCCTTCGTTGCCGCGAATCGCCACCGGAGCCAGGTGCAGGTCTTCTCCCAAGCGCTGTCCTGCCAGTTCGACCATTCGACGCGCGGCAACCACCGGTAGCAGCCTCCCTACGCCGATTTCAACCAGTACATCCTGAAAACTCTCCAGCTTATCGCCATACTCGCGATGGTAGGCGGCACGCAAAACATCATCCAGCGTCAGCGGTGCCGCTGCAAGCGCCCCTACGGCCTGCTTGAGTAGCTTCTCTCCCAATTGGGCCGCTTCACTGCGCTGCATGCTCTTCAAATAGCTGCGAATACAGGAGCGCGCCCGCCCGCTCTGCACAAAGCTCAGCCACGACGGGTTTGGCTTGGCCTGAGTAGAGGTAATGATTTCCACCGTGTCGCCATTGCGTAGCACCGTACGTAATGGCACCAGAGCATGATTCACCCGCGCGGCGATACACCGATGTCCAACATCGGTGTGCACTGCATAAGCAAAATCAACCGGGGTCGAGCCTTGCGGCAACACCAAAATTTTGCCTTTGGGCGTAAACACATAGGCTTCATCAGGAAACAGATCAATTTTGATGTGCTCAAAGAACTCAACCGGATCATCGCTTTCGGCCTGAATATCCAGAATACTTTGTAACCACTGATGGGTACGTTGCTGCGCAGTATCCAGACTGGCGTCGCCACTCTTGTACATCCAATGTGAGGCCACGCCAGCCTCGGCGATGCGATTCATGTCTCGGGTGCGAATCTGCATTTCCACCGGGGTGCCATAGGGGCCAAACAACGTGGTATGCAGACTTTGGTAGCCATTCCCCTTGGGAATAGCGATGTAATCTTTAAATTTACCTGGGATTGGCTTATAGAGACTGTGCAAAGCGCCTAGCGCCAGATAGCAGCTGGGAATGTCGTTGACGACAACACGAAAACCATAGATATCCAGCACCTCGGAAAATGACAGATGTTTTTCCTGCATTTTCTTGTAGATACTGTAGAGATTTTTTTCACGACCCTTGATGAGGGCTTCGAGATTGCACCCAACCAGTTTTTGGCTCACCGTCTGCAGAATTTTGTTCACCACCTCGCGCCGATTGCCGCGCGCTGCGCGCACAGCCTTATTCAGCACGTTATAGCGGTGATAATGCAGATGTTTGAACGCCAGATCTTGCAGTTCGCGATAGACCTTGTTTAACCCAATGCGATTGGCTACTGGCGCATAGATTTCCAGCGTTTCCAACGCAATGCGTTTGCGCTTGTCTTCACGCATCGAATCCAGGGTACGCATATTGTGCAAGCGATCCGCCAGCTTAACGATAATCACGCGGATATCGCGTGCCATCGCTAGCACCATTTTGCGGAAATTTTCAGCCTGCGCAGTTTCGCGTGTTTGATACTCAAGTCGTTCTAGTTTGGAGAGGCCATCAACCAGATCGGCGATGGTGCGACCGAATTTTTCACTCAGGGTCGACTTGGAGACACCGGTATCTTCCAGCACATCGTGCAGCAATCCAGCAGCCAACCCTTGCACATCAATGCGCCAGTCAGTCAGCATGGTGGCAACCGCTAGCGGATGCGTAATATAAGGCTCGCCACTTTTACGCGTTTGCCCTTCGTGCGCCTCTCGGCTTAGCGAGAAGGCTTGCTGCAAAAGCTTGACATCGTCAGGCTTAAGATAGCGCGCAGCCGCCTTGAAGAATGCCTCAGCATCCCTGTCAATTACCGCTTGGTAATCGATTTCTGGTGCAACTTCGGCATCCATTGACACGCGCTATCGCCTGTTATCAGTTCTTACTGCGGCTCAAAACTTCCTTGCCGACATGTCCCGCTGCAACTTCACGCAGCGCAACCACCGTCGGTTTATGACGACCGGCATCGACGAAAGGGCTGGCTCCCGATGCAAGTTGGCGTGCACGATAAGCCGCAACCAGCGTCAGGTCGAAACGGTTATGGATTCGGTCCAGGCAGTCATCTACAGTAATACGGGCCATGACGTCACTTTCAGTAAGATATTAATATAAGAAACTATAACGAAAAAACAGCGGCAGAACCAATCTGTTCAGCTAAGCCACACTTCTATAGAGAAGGGGATCAGTAGTTTGACTGCTCCATGCTGGACAGCTTATCCGCATATCGGATGCGCTGGTTTGCGCACTTCAGTCGATTGGCGTGCACGATACTGATCAGATCAAGACGGGCTCTCTCAAACTGCTCATTAATCACCAGATAGTCATATTCGGACACCATGCCAATTTCCGCTCGCGCCGAAGCCAGACGACGCCTAATGACTTCATCGGTATCCGTGGCACGTCCACGCAAACGGCGTTCCAGCTCTTCTATTGAGGGCGGCACAATAAAGATGCCGACCGCCTCTGGGAAAGCTTGGCGAACTTGCCGTGCGCCTTGCCAGTCGATCTCGAGCAAGATATCGCGGCCTTCTGCCAGACGGGAGCGAATTGCGCCACAACTGGTGCCATAGTAATTGCCATACACTTCGGCGTATTCAAGAAAATCGCCATTGGCGATCATCGTTTTAAACGCTTCTTGGCTCACAAAATGGTAGTGCTTACCCTCCACTTCGCCCGCACGTGGGGGGCGCGTCGTATGTGACACAGACAAGCCCACAGTGGGTTCAGCCTCAATCAAAGCTGTTACCAGAGAAGTCTTACCCGCCCCAGAGGGCGCCACAACGATATAGATCGTGCCGGTCACTTGCGTCATGATGAACCGAAACGTCCTGTTAAAAAGTAATTTTCCAGATTACCACAAAATCGGTCCCTCTGAAATTGGCAAAACTATTTTCACGTCAAACTTTAGGCAAATCGCTTCACTCCGAATTAAAATCGCGCCTTTCCTATGAGAAGCAGCTGAGGGAGCGAAAACGCATGCAGTTACTGGAAAGCTTTTTCAAGCTAAAAGAGCACAACACCACGGTTAAGACCGAGGTTTTAGCGGGATTTACCACGTTTTTGACGATGGCATACATCGTATTGGTTAACCCCCTGATTCTGTCAAGCACTGGAATGGACCTGAATGCGGTGTTTGTCGCCACCTGTCTTGCCGCGGCACTTGGTACCGCCATCATGGGGCTGGTTGCCAACTACCCAATGGCGCTGGCACCCGGCATGGGGCTTAACGCTTATTTCACCTTTACTGTAGTCAAGGGCATGGGCGTGCCTTGGCAAGTAGCACTAGGAGCCGTATTCATTTCGGGCCTGGTATTCGTGGCAGTCAGCCTATTTCGTGTGCGCGAGGCGATTGTTAATGCAATTCCGCAATCGTTGAAATTTGCCATTTCTGCCGGTGTCGGCATGTTCCTGGCAATTATTGCGCTTAAGAATGCCGGCGTGATTACCTCGCATCCGGTTACCTATTTGACGCTGGGTAACATGCACAACCCGACCACCCTACTGGCGATTCTGGGTTTCTTCTTGATTGTCGCGCTTGAATATCGCCGCGTACATGGCTCGATTATCATCGGCATTCTGGTGGTGACCGCACTGTCTATCTTGCTCGGCCTATCCAAATTTGAAGGCATTATCGCCCCGGTTCCCAGCATGGCTCCAACCTTTATGCAGATGAACCTGCATGGAGCGATGAACTTTGGGCTGTTAGGCGTGGTATTTGTATTCTTCTTCGTTGATCTGTTTGATACCACGGGCACCCTGATTGGGGTATCGCACCGAGCTGGCCTGTTGGACAAGGATGGCAAGCTGCCTCGCCTGAAGCGCGCTCTGCTGGCTGACTCAATCGCGATTGTTGCCGGTGCGGTGATGGGTACCTCGTCGACTACGGCGTATATCGAATCTGCGGCCGGCACGGCTGTTGGTGGCCGCACCGGTCTGACGGCTACCGTCGTCGCCTTGCTGTTTCTGGCCTGTTTGTGGTTTTCTCCACTAGCCAAGACGGTTCCGGCGTATGCGACCGCGCCAGCGCTGTGCTACGTCGCCGTGTTAATGGCGCGAGGTCTGGCTGAAATTGACTGGTCTGACCTGACCGAAGCCGCCCCGGCAGTGATGACGGCGCTAGCCATGCCATTTACCTTCTCGATTGCAGATGGTATCGCTTTTGGCTTTATCAGCTATGCCGTGATCAAAGTCCTGGCCGGGCGCTATCGCGACCTCAAGCCCGCAGTGGTGGTGATTGCTGCACTGTGGATCTTTAAGCTAGCTTTTTTCTAAAATAAGTTACAATCACGGGATGGAAAACCTAAGCAATCTCGATTATGCCAGCTACCTCAAAGGCTGGATTCGTACCGTGCCTGACTGGCCGCATCAGGGCGTGATGTTCCGTGACATCACGCCGCTTCTGCAGAACCCCAAGTCGTTCCGCGTACTGATCGATTTGTTCGTACACCGCTACATGTCCGAACGCGTTGATCTAGTCGCAGGCCTGGATGCGCGCGGCTTCATCATCGGCTCGGTACTGGCCTACGAATTGAATGTCGGTTTTGTACCGATTCGTAAGAAGGGCAAACTGCCGTTTACCACGGTGGCAGAACAGTATGAGTTGGAATATGGCAATGCCACGGTTGAAATGCATACCGATGCGTGCAAACAGGGTGACCGCGTTATTCTGATCGACGATCTAGTCGCCACGGGCGGCACCATGATGGCCGGTTATAATTTGCTCAAGCGGCTAGGGGCTGACGTCGTGGAAGCGGCTGCAATCATTGAGCTACCCGAACTTAAAGGCAGCCAATTGATTCGAGAGCATGGCATTCCGTTGTTTACGGTATGCGCATTCAACGGACAATAATTCGTCTATCAGCAATACCTGAGCCTCCATCCGTGGAGGCTTTTTTATGTCCGCGCTCTTTATTTATGCATTTGTACTTTTCAACCAGACTGCTACAGTGATAGAGCCTAACTGACAAGGAATCTTCATGGCCGTTGCACGTAAAGCCAGTAAGAAAAAAACCCTGGCACTGGTTCTGGGAGGCGGGGCGCCAAACGCGGCGTTGATGGCTGGTGCGCTTGAAGCCTTTATCGATCACCAGGTGGCATTTGACGTGATCTCGACTTCTGGCGCAGGGGCCTTGATTGGATTGCTCTACACAGCCCCCAAAAACCAAGATCCCAAAAAAGCTTTGCAGTCGGTGGTGGATCTGGGCATTGACGATAGAATCTACGCAGCGCTTCCCATTGATTACAAGGTGTTCAATAAACCAGGGATACTGGCTGATCTCTGGCGCCAGCTATGCGCGAATAATCCACTACTCACCTCAATCCAGCAGCAAGCAGGAGAAGGACCGACCCAGCAATTATTTGCTGACTGGATGCAACTGATCTTGTCCACGCTGAGCCCGAGCAACCTATCCTCTGCCAGTACCGGTTTATGTGCCCATGTGCCTTTTATTGACGAGGTGGTAGATTTTTCTGCACTACCAGGGATTACACCACAGTTCTATTTAAATGCTTACAACCTCAGCCAGCATCAGATGTACAGCTGGGACAAACAGCAAATCGGTAAAGCCCAGTTTCTGGCCGCTCTGTCGTTTCCGTTTCTCTACCCGCCCACCCTGTTGGATGGTGATTATTACATTGAGGGGGCCGTGATCGACACCTTGAACTTCAAGGGATTACTAGAGCAGCATCCGACACCGATCGATAGTATCGTCGTATTTGATGTACTGGGTTGCGAGAGCATCATGCACCCGCCGAAAGATCTCTACGATGCCTGGGTCCAGTCCATCATCACGCCCTTAACAGAACTGGCGCGCGACGACCTGAAGTTATTTGAAGCACTGCACAACACCGACCCGGTGACCGGCAAACCCAAGAGCACCTTGCTGCGCATCAGCTACGAACGTTTTCTTACCCCGGAAGATACCTTGCACCAGCTTGACTGGTCGCGTTCTAACCAACTGCGGCTATACGATGTCGGCTACGAAGCGGGCCACGCCTTCTGCAAAGAAAATGCAGCAGATTTGGGCTTGTGATTGATGGTCAGGATTTAATCATTCTTACATCATGACGTAAGAAAAGGATTACCGCACACTCAGTTCTTTAAGCCAAGATCCGCCGCGCACATGAGAATACAGTTCAGGTCATTGCAACAGCACGCCACAACGACTACTGACACAAATAGTCGGTACCCCCTGTCTGCTCTCGTGAACTCCCTGGAGCAGGTAGGGCTGACTGCAATACGACCGAGTCCCGCCAAACTACAGCTTGCAAGCCAAGCCTCTCGGGCGCGCATGATGCGCGGGAAACCAGTTGGCAACACACCCAGTCTTGTCGACCGCGTCAGGGCAGATGTTTACAAAGATAGCATCTCAGATTATCCATCTGAGATACTGATGGCAGCCGACAAGCCGTCACGCCCCGAGATTAGCTTGCAAGATTTACTGCCACCCAGCAGACCTAGACAGTGGAAGCCCATTTAGCCTACCCAAGTACCTCGGTAAAACCATCAAAGCCAACCCTCGCAATCACCGCGAGGGTTGGCTTTTTGTTTGATCAACCACAAACCGCTGGACCGGGCGCCAGCGGTTCAGCGCTAGGCGCGCCGCCGCAGACAGTACAGGTCCGTACGGCAAGGCGGCGCAACAATGCTCTGGGCCGTTGGCGCTCGGTCAGCCCATCAATACCATTCGATACCGTCGATTTCGGTGGTAATGATGGTACCGGCTTTACCTTCGACGATTTGTTCGATGTCTTCCAACGCACCAATTACGGCACGTTTGCCAGTCAGGCGCGCAAATTCGCAGGCGGCTTCAACTTTAGGGCCCATCGAGCCCGCAGCAAAGCCCAGCTTGTCCATTTCGTCCGGGTGAGCACGCTTGATCGCACGCGCTTCTGGTGTACCCCAACCGATAAACACGGTCTTCACGTCGGTAGCGATCAGGAAGTAATCTGCTTCCACTTCGCGCGCCAGCAAGGAGGACGACAAATCTTTGTCGATCACCGCTTCAACACCACCCAGGCGTTTGCCGCTGGCATCGTACATGGTCGGGATCCCGCCGCCGCCGGCTGCAATCACGACCGTGCCTTTTTCCATCAGCCACTTGATCGGACGCATTTCAAAAATCCGCTTCGGCTTCGGGCTGGCAACTACACGACGGTAGTATTCGCCATCGGGTTTAACTGTCCAGCCGC
>Ga0183100_1000200_pt1 | contig 70771 bp, 62 predicted proteins | sample Biomet2_FD_127789 | JGI IMG/M metagenome (GOLD analysis project Ga0183100, IMG submission 127789) | Microbial communities from bioreactor (seeded with anoxic lake sediment) at LBNL, California, USA - Biofuel metagenome 2 | ecosystem: Engineered > Bioreactor > Anaerobic > Unclassified ...
ATGGCATAAAATACGCCCCAAATAATCCAGGCAAGGCGTTTTCTATTTTTATAAACGTCTATATTGCAAAACTCAACACGTTCTGAAACGAATTTCCTTTTTATGATATAAGCGATTCCCACGCAAGCACAGGCGATAAAAAACGTGATATTCAGTAGAGAAAATCCGCGAGTAATAATGAGCGGAATCGTTAAAATCCAAGCGATCACAAGATAGAGTAGAACAGATTGCAGGCATTCTGTTCTAAATTGATCGACATAAATCAGCCGGTTCCCTTCAATCATTCCATCGATGTTAGTAATGCTATCTTTTGTTTTTTCGATGGCGGATTTTTCATCCATTCCTTGTTTCATTAAATCCTGCATCTTTGCTTCTAAATTACTGGTAATCTCCTCTTTTAAATCCTGCATTTTTCTATCTGCTTTATAATGTGTAAATAAGCTATCAACATATTTTTTAAGTTCACTGATGGCACTCAAAACACGTTTGCGCGTTTCGTCTTTGACTAATCCTTTATGATTGATAATTCGCGAAACCGTTGCAATGGAAACATTTGCTTTTATTGCGATTTCTTGAATGGTAATTTTCTTGTGAACTTCCATCTACATCACGTCCTACTATATATTCGTATATTGATTAATCTTATATGGCTATTATAACAAATAAAATGTAAAAAGAAAAGCATTTTTTACATTTTTAAATGAAACAAATGTAAATTTTTTTCACACTGGCGTTACATTTCTGTTTTTTTACATATTTAGGCATAGTGTATTAAAATTTTTATGGGAAATAACCAAAAAATGCGCGAATTCGTCTTGACATATTTATGAACAAATGCTAATATACATATAAAGTGATATGAAAAATTTACGAAAAAAATGAAAATAACCTGAAAGGAATAGACGAAATGGATCTAGAAACTTTAAATATTGGTGTGATTGGCACAGGTTTTATTGGAAAACAACACATAGAAGCCATTCGTCGTATTCCTGGTACGAATGTGTGCGCGATTGCCGACAGGGATGAGGAAATGGCAAAAAAAACGAGTGAATTGCTTTGTGTTCCTCGATACTATACAGATTATCGAAAATTGATAGAGGACGATTCGATTGATGTCATCCATAATTGCACACCAAGTTTTATGCACCTACCTATTTCAAAAGAGGCTATTTTGAAAGGAAAACATATATATTGCGAAAAGCCTTTGGCTTTAAATACTGCTCAATCATATGAATTATTGAAAGTGGCAGAGGAAAACAATGTAGCCACTGGGGTCAACTTTAATTATCGCCATAATGCCGTTGTACAGGAAATGCGCGAAAAAGTGGCAACTGGTTTTCTAGGAAAAGTGCTAGAGCTTTGCGGCGAATATTTGCAGGACTGGCTGTTATATGATACGGATTTTGATTGGCGACTTGATCCTAAAATGGGAGGGGAGTCCCGCGCAGTGGCCGATATTGGTTCTCATTGTTTTGATACGGCGCAATTCATCATGGGGCAAAAAATTGTTTCGGTTTATGCACATCTTATGACGATGCACCCCACCCGAAAGCGCTGTGAAAAGTCGGACGGAACCTTTTCATCATCTAGGGGACGCGTGATAGAAGAGGTAGCCGTTTCTTCAGAAGATGCCGCCTTTATCATCGGAAAATTCGAGGATGGTACGTCCTGCTTATTTAATATTTCACAAGTATGCGCCGGTAAAAAAAATGGGTTTAACCTGACGGTGAGCGGAAGCTTAAAATCTTTGGCATGGCATCAAGAAAGATGCGATATGCTCGAAATTGGAAATCGAGATGAGCCCAATCAAATATTGTACGCCGATGCTAAATATCTGACGGGTTTCGCTAAATCCTACGCACATTTGCCGGCCGGTCACGCAGCGGGATGGCATGATGCCTTGACCAATGGTATTCGCGCTTATTACGAGTCTATTTGGGATGGAAGCTATAAAAATTCTTCGCAACATTATGTGTCATTTGAGGGAGGACACCAAATCATGAAGCTGGTGGAAGCGTGTCTTGAAAGTCACAAAACGGGTGAATGGGTCAACGTGTAGTGTTGTATTTCATAGTGCTGACAAGCGCTGTAAATAAATTTTTTAAAATTTTTAGGAGGTTTGAAGCATGAAAAAACTATTAGCTACGTTACTTACCTTGGCATTAGCCGGCACGATGTTAACAGGTTGCGGCGGAAACCAATCCGCATCTCAGTCATCTAACAGTCAGGCAAGTACCAAAGGACCGATTGCCATCGTTGTGCCACAGGCAGAGCATGGATGGATGGCTGGTATTGCTTATTATGCCGAACAAAAATGTAAAGAACTTGGTTTAGAGCAAGGCAAAGGCTACAAATTAGTTACCTCGGCTAACGTTAATGAGCAGGCAAACGACATCGAAGAAATGATTAATTTGGGAGCGTCGGCTGTTGTTTTATTGCCACACACCGATGAAGTATCCGTTGCTGCTAAAAAAATCGTGGATGCCAAGATTCCGCTCGTCGTATTTGATCGTAAAGTTAATGCGGATTATTCATCCTATGTAGCGGGTGATAATTCTGGTATGGGAACCGCTGGGGCTAATTTTTTGGGTGAAAAATTAGGCGGAAAAGGGATTATTGCTGTTCAAAATGTTCCGAGTTCTGGTTCTGTCAGCACCGAGCGCGTTGGTAGCTTCAAAAAGGTTATGGCGGCGAAATATCCGAATATTAAATTAATTGACATCACGACGCCCGACTTTACGCAACAAGCCGGACTAAAAACGGGAACGGATGTATTAACCGCCAATCCACAAATTGATGCGATTTTCTCGATTGATGATGAGTCTTCACAAGGATTTTTGCAAGCGATTAAAGACGCGAAACGTACCGACGTTAAATATCTGTCGGGTGGTGGTGGCGCACAAGCTTATTTCCAAAAAATTAATACAGAAACCCAACCAGAATGCTTCACATCAACCTATAGTCCCAGCATGATCGGCGACGCTGTACAGGCGGCAGTTGATCTTGCTAATGGCAAACAAGTGAAAAAAGATAACATTATTGCTCCGACTGTTGTTACCAAGGATAATGTAAAGAAATTGCTTGATGAAAAATCTCCTTATTAATAGTAATCGCGCAAATCTATACAGGAGTGATAAGTATGTCAAAATACATCGTTCAAATGAAAGCGATTGAAAAATCATTTAATGTCAGTAAAGTGCTTCACGGTGTCGATTTTTCGCTAAAAGAGGGTAGCATTCATGCTCTTCTTGGTGAGAACGGAACAGGAAAAACGACGTTAATGAACATTTTAGGTGGCGTCTTGCCCGCCAACAGCGGGGAAATATACATAGACGGCGAAAAAACCGCCATTGCGAAACCAAACGATGCTACGGAAAAAGGCATCGCCTTTATCCATCAGGAACTGACGCTTATCAATGATTTGAATGTCTATGAGAATTTGTTTTTGGGTACTGAATTAAAAACCGGTATCTTGCTCAATCAAAAAGATATGGCCGTTCGTTCTCGCGAAATCTTGGATAAAATGGAGGTCGATTTAGACCCACACACCATGGTTCGTGATTTGAATGCTTCCTATAAGCAAATTGTTGAGATTGCACGCGCGCTACTCAAAAATGCCCGTGTCATTATCATGGATGAACCGACGGCATCGCTGACAGATGTTGAAATAGAGCATATTTTTACGTTAATGCGAGGACTAAAGAAAAAGGGCGTGAGTTTTGTCTTTATTTCTCATAAATTGAATGAGGTAATAAAAATATGCGATGAATACACCATTATGCGAGATGGGCGCGTTGTGGCAGACGGCAACTTAACAGAAGATATCACTGAGAATGATTTGGCGAAACACATGGTTGGAAAAGAGCTGTCGTATGATGATTTATTCAAAACGCGAAATCTGGGCGATGTGATTTTAGAGACGAAAGGGCTTTCTAGAGACAAGGAATTTTCGGATATTAATCTAACAGTCAGGCGCGGAGAAATCGTCGGTGTAACTGGTCTTTTGGGGGATGGGCGAAGTGAAGTGCTTGGCACGGTTTATGGGTGCAACACAGACTATAAAGGCGATATTTTTATCGAGGGAGAACATGTCCGCATGCATTCGACACCAAAAGCCAAAAAGCTCGGTATTTCCTATGTTCCTAGGAGCAGAAAAGAAAACGGCATTGTAAAAGATCTGTCGGTGGCAGAAAATATGTCACTCTCGATTTTATCCCGCTTAAAAACAGCGGGGCTCATCAGTAAAAGTAAGCAATTTGATTCAAATGATCGGTATGTGAAAAATTTAAACATCAAAGTTAGTGACATAGATGGGCTCATTACTAGCCTTTCGGGGGGAAACCAGCAAAAGGTCATTTTGGCAAAAGCGTTGGGATCTGAGCCTAAATTGGTGATTTTGGATAACCCCACACAGGGGGTCGACATTGGGGCAAAACTCGAGATTTACAGCATTATTATGAATCTCGCTGCGCAAGGTGTCAGCTTCGTGGTCTTATCCAGCGAGGCGCAAGAAATTTTAAGATTATGCGATCGTATCTATGTTATGTATCATGGCAAAATGAAGAAAATGTTTAACCGCGATGAAGCGACGGAAGAAAAAATTATGGTGGTTGCCACCGGCGGAACGATTGATCGAGAAAGGGCGGATAGAGCATGATTTCGTTACATAAAAAGTTTGATTTTAAAAATTTCATTACCGAAAACAGTGCGCTCGTTGCACTCATTCTGCTATTTATTGTCTCGATTGTTCTGCAAGGCACGACATTTTTATCGTTTCGAAATATCATAAATATCTTGCGCAACAACTCCATCATCGGTATCGTCGCGCTTGGTATGACGCTCATTATTATCATTGGCGGAATCGATCTTTCCGTTGGGTCTCAGCTGGCACTGACTGGTCTTATCGCCATTAGCGTGATTAATGTGACACAAAATATAGTCTTAGGGATTTTGGCATGTGTGGCGGCGGGTATCGTTTTGGGAATTATCACTGGCGGTTTTGTGGCGAAATTTCGTATTCCTGCTTTCATTGTGACGTTAGGCACACTCACAATTTATCGGTCCGTTGCTCAATATTGGTTCAGCGGTGGCGGACTCATGATTTCGGGAAAGGTTTCGGATTCTTTCATCAGTATTTCGAATACGAACCTTTTTGGTACCATTCCTCTGCCGATTGTTTTCTGGCTGATTCTTAGTGTTTTGGTCGCCTTATTTATGAGCAAAACACCCACAGGACGTTATATTTATGCAGTTGGCAGTAATGAAAAAGCCACGAAATTATCGGGTATTAATGCTGACCGCGTTAAAATTATCACGTTTGCTATTGCTGGCCTTTTAGTGGCGTTAGCGGCTATCGTCGAAGCGGCGCGTCTTGGCAGTATCAACTCGGCATCGTCTGGTACATCCTATGAGATGGATGCTATCGCGGCGGTTGTCATCGGTGGCACGAGCATGTCGGGCGGGCGAGGCAAAATTGTCGGCACCGTATTTGGTACGTTAACCATTGGCATTATCAATAATATGATGAATCTATTGGGGGTGCCGCCATTCTTAGTAGGCGCTGTCAAAGGCTTTATCATTATTGCCGCTGTCTTGCTCCAGAAGCGATTGGACCGAAAAGAAATGTCGTAAAATGTTGTGAATAGATAAAAAAGGCACGAAAGTGAAAACTTTCGTGCCTTTTTTATGTTTAATTATTGTTTGTTTGATTAACTAACAAGATACGGTTTCCACTCCTCTGGATTTGTGTAAAATTTCCCATCACTTACAATAAGATGAATCATAAATTTTTTCGTAACCCCGTTATCATTAATACTTACTGGTACTTCTATCATAGGTAAAAGAGTGAATGAGGCATCTGTATGAGAACCACCGCCATAAAAAATTAAACTCTTTTTTGTAACATCGTTTAAAGTTAACATATTATTCTCCCATGAAGGCGTTATCGAAGAACTTTTAAATACCTCGTTTAAATTCGAATATTCAATATCTTTATCAGTTAGTACAATAGTATCTGAACCTCTATCATAAAAGCGACAAGTATCAACTATAGGATAAGTACCATACTTTGTAGTAACAGAGCAACCTTTTCGAAGCGTATTTACTTTTATTGTACGATTCTTAGCATCCCAAACAATCTTAAAACCATAGTTTGAATAACCAATTTCTCTATTGGGGTAACCATAAAAAGTATTGCTATCTTGTCTCAGTTCCTCAAGTGGTATCATAGTTTCTCCGCCTATATTATACGATTGAATGGGTATAAAATCATACAAAATATGTATATACGTCATAATATCTGTTTCATAAATATCTCCAACAATTTTACCTGGTGTCTCTTTTTCAATCGTTACAGCGGGCGCTGTTGTCGGTTTTTCCCCACAGCCTATCAATAACACACGCTCATCTGCATTCCAATATAGTTCAAACCCATACTTAGCTAAATCATTTTCAGAAACGCAAGTCGTTCCGCCAATATTATAGGACGGTATCGGCATATCATCGATGTAAGCGACAATATCCGACGAATAAACGTGTCCCACTACGTCTCCTGTCTTAGCTTGCACAGGTGCACATGATAAAACAAACACACATAATACTAACAAACTTAATTTTTTCATGAAATTCCCCCTTTAACTGGATATTATATCATGTTTTGTTAAATATTTCAACAATCAACAGAAAAGGGGAGTGATTCTCTATAACATAGACCCAAGCACAAGAAAAACGGCAAGAAATGCGAAATTAATCACGCTGAAAACGCCTATGTATAAACCAATTTTAGCATCCGGCGTTTTAGCGTATAATTTAAAAGAAATGAGGCTGGCAAGTGATGCAACGAGTGTTCCCAAACCGCCTATATTGACTCCTTTTATGAGCGCCGCTGTATGCTTCGTAAAGGGGGCTAACATGATGGCGGCTGGCACGTTGCTGATGCCCTGACAAATGAGTGCGGAAACTAAAAGTTCTCGCCCATGTAGGAGGGAAGTGATGGCTATCTTTACCGCATCAATACGCCCGATGTTGCCGACAAATATAAAGAAACAGACGAATGTTAAAAGTAGGCTATAATCCACGTTTCGAAAAATCGTTCTATCCAAAATCGCTACACCTACAATGATAACGAAAAGGCAAATCACATTGGAAATCACATGGAAAACCGTGAGCAAACACACGAGAAACAAAAGTGCGCAAAAGATTGTGCCTTTTTTATGAAAAGTGATGGGTGGTCCGGACAAATGAGCGCGGAGCGTATCATTTTTCACAAAAGCCGTGACCGCTGTCACAAGTAGCAAACTGACCAAACCAAGAGGAAGCATAATCTTAAGAAAAGAGCTCATATTCATATGATAGTAGGCATATAGAAATAGATTTTGAGGATTGCCAATAGGCGTCACCATACTACCTAAATTGCTGGCGATGGTTTCCATGACAATGATAAATATCAGTTTCTTTTTGTAAGTATGCTTAAATAATTCGATTGTGAGTGGTACAAAAGTAAGCAGAGCGACATCGTTGGTGACGAGCATCGCGCTAAAAAAGCACAATAAGACAAGCGCGAGAGAAATGATACGGGATTTATTTGTTTTCTTAATAATTTCCGAGGAAATGTAGAAAAAGACCCCCATTTTTCGAAAGCCTGTTACAACGGCCATGAGGCAGAACAACAAAATTAGTACAGCTGGATTGATGTATGCAAAATAATGCTTGTCTGGTGGAATGACGACCATCGAAACAAGTGCCAAACTTGCTGATACTATTAGAACAATTTCATTTTTTAAAAAAGTTTTTAAAGAGTGCATGTGCTTTTTCTTCCTTTGCGCCATAATATCTTATTTTATCACACACGACGATAAAAAAACAGCACGACTTTTTTATAAAAATATATAGAAAAATGTACTGGTCTGCGAATGGTGCAGACCAGTACATCCCATAGGGTTACACTACTCTTTGTCTTCGCCCTCTCTAATTCGAGAACACTGTTCACAAGCGATACAACTAATTAAAGCAATTAATCCAATTATCATTAACGAGAAGAAAAATGCTCCAATTGCAACAAAAGTTATTATTAATATAATAGCTGGGTTTAGTGCGATTGATAACAATACGATTGCCGATATGATTGTTCCAAATATACCGACTAATAGGCAGGTTGTATTTCTGCAAACACATTTTCTTATAGAATGGCTTCTGCTAACTGCGCCTAATAACACGCATGTTGTTAAAATGATTAATGCCAAAACTGCTAGACCAAATGCAATCCAAATAGCGGTTACTATTGCCGGAATGAGGGTCATTGAAAATAGTACGCCAATGGCTGCTCCAAATACGATGCTTATCACCACTCCTATACAACTACAAGCCGTAAAACCACATTTTTTATCACAGCAACTCATGATTTTGTCACCTCCTCTCGTTTCATATGTAGATGATACTTACTATATTTTATGCGCCATTTTCTATTGTGTGATTTTACGACAAAATGTGACAGGAAAGCTACACAACTTCATGATAAAAATGCATAGAAAAATGTACTGGCCTGCGAATGATGCAAACCAGTACATCTAAAATTATTGGTTACTCAGTTTCGGTACTCTCTCTGTGTCTGGAACACATTCTACAAATAATGCAACTAAGAAGTGCAACTAGAGCCACTATCATGAGCGCAAAGAAGAATGCTAAAAGTATAATAATGATAATAGCGAATACACCAGTCGATGATAATGTGAACGATAATGCTATTAGTGCTGAAATAATAGTGCCTATTGCACCTGCTAATAGACAATTTCCATTTTTACATAAGCAGGATGTTAAAGCATTCGGGAAAGTAACTGCTCCCAAAAATGCGCCTGTTGTTAGTATAATTAATCCTAAAACGCCTAATCCAAATGCAATCCAAACAGAAACGACGATTGAAGTAATAAGGTTAAGTGCGAATAGTGTTCCGATAATAGCTGCGAATACGATACTTATGATGAGTCCTATGCAACTACAAGCTTTACAATTACATCTATCCATAAATTTTGCCACCTCCTCTCGTTTCCATATTATTTTCTAATACTTTATGCGCCTTTTCGACTGTGTGACCTTAGTCATGCTTAAGCAAAATTCACTACACAGCATATGTATGATGGAAATGCTTTTCTTATGCCTTAAATTGTAGTATAATAATAAAAAAGTAATGAATTTAGAAAATAAACATGTCCAGTGTCAATGAATGGTTGCTTTTATTCTAAAAAAGCATTAAAATAGAAATAGAAAATGGTTGGGAATGGTGAATTTGAAAAAAGAAAATAGCGGCGATATTTTAGATAAAGAGAATATGCGTAAGACAAAAGGGCGAAAAGCCATTCTCGAAATATTAAAAGATGCGGAACCGAAAACAGCAGACGAGATTTATTTGCTTGTGAAATCTCTTGATGAACAAATTAGCCTATCGACTGTATACAGAACATGTGAAACGCTTGCTAAAAAAGGTGTGGTGCTAAAGTCAAACTTAATTGATGACAGCAAAACAAGATACGAGTATCACACTATCGAACACAGGCATCATGCTGTGTGCATCGACTGCCATAAGATTATTCCGATTGATGATTGTCCATTTGGTGAATTTGATAAGCTGATGAAATCCAAGTACGAATTTGACGTCAAAAGTCACCGCCTTGAGATCTATGGGTATTGTCCCAAATGTAAGCTCAATCATTTAGACAAAAAAAACAAATAGCACGAAATAGATGAGTATGGGTAATAAAAAAGTAGCCTTGCAAAAGCAAGGCTACTTTTTTATGTTCAGGTATTTATTGGTTCAACGTTTTTATGCGGACAGTTTCGCATGCTTTCTTTCCTACTATAACGATGAGAAGCACGAAAACAGAAACAAGTGCTGTAAATCCGCCAGGCGCTACATTTAAGTAATACGAGAGAAACAGCCCCAGCATAATATCAATCATACTAAAAACAATGGAGGCAATAAGCGTAAATCTATATCCTTTTCCGAGCTGTAGACCTGTAGCGACGGGGAGGGCAATCATCGAACTTAATACCAATACCCCGACGATTCGAATTGATACCGATATAGCGGAGGCCACCAGAATAGAAAATACATAGTTGATGAGTTTAACTTTTACGCCTGCCACTTTAGCCGCCTCTTCATCATAGGCGATATAGATAAGCTGATGATATAGGAAGATGAGCGTTAGGACGGAAATGGCGCTGAGAATCATAATCATGAGTAAGTCCATTTTTGTCACGGTCAAGATACTGCCGAACATGAAAGCATCGGCGTTCGTGTGAAGTTTGCCAGAGCTTATAATCGTAATTGCGGTGCCTACACTGAGGGCGAGCACAATGGATAGGATTAAATCAGTGTATTTTTTAAAGTAATGTCGGAGAAACTCTATGAGAGCGCCACTGATAGATGTAAAAACAAACGCACCCAAGACAGGACTTTGGTTACACAAGAGGCTTAACGTGATGCCCGCAAGTGAAGCATGGGACAATGTATCGCCTATCATGGAATAGCGCCTTAAGACGAGAAAAATGCCGATGCAGGGGCAGAGGATAGAGATGAAAATGGATGCCAAAATTGCGTTTTGCATAAAACCATAACTAAGCATTCGTATTGTTCCTTCCGTTGTTATTTAAATATTCGTCGGCGTATTTTTGGGGCGTACACAAATGACCATGTCCGCTCGTCAAGTGATAAATCAGCGTAGAATTCGAGATGGCGGCGTCCAAGTTGTGTTCGACAGAAACAATGGTGATGCCGTTTGCCTGATTTAGATTTTTGAGAAATGCATAAATTTCGTTTTGACTGCCAACATCCACTCCCGTGGATGGCTCGTCCAAAATGAGCAAATCAGGATTTCCCATTAAAGCGCGCGCAATGAATATTTTTTGGCTTTGCCCGCCGGATAGCGTACCCATTAAAGCATCTTTTAAAGACACCATTCCCACTTGTTCAAGGCTTTTTAAGATAGTATCTTTCGACTTGATTTTGAGTAGCTTCCGATAGGAATTCAGCATTTCATAGACAGTAATAGGAAAATCAGAATTGGTAAAATCATTTTTTTGTGGTACGTATCCAATTCGTTGTGCTTGGGATACGATAGAGCCTTTTGTTGGTTTTAAAAATTTTAAGATCAGTTTCATGAGTGTGCTTTTACCACAGCCGTTTTCACCTAATACAGAAACATATTCCCCATCTTTAATCTCTAAATCAATGCTGTCCAATATATAGGGGGGAGAGCCTGTATACGAAAACGATAAATTTTCTGTTTGTATCATGTATGATCACCTTTCTTATGTTAAAAACCCGTTTTTTTGGAAAAAATAGTGTGTGGGAACTTGACAAATTTGATAGTAGGGTCTAATATATATTATATGCAAATGCGAATCATTTGCAAGTAAAATTTTCGGAGGTAGGCAGAAATGTTTAAAAAAATAACAGCGTTCTTGTTATGTGTGGGTTTGGTTACGTCATTATCAGCTTGCGGTAACAGTCAAAAGGCAAATGCAGGAGTTAGTCAAAAAGTAAAAGTTTCAGTGACCTTTAATGCACTTAAAGAATTTACGGAGGCTGTTGGCAAGGATAAGGTCGAAATTTCTACGATTATTCCAGATGGCACAGAACCCCATGATTTTGAGCCTAAGGCGCAAGATTTAGTAGGCATCAGTACGGCTCAAGTTTTTATATATAGCGGATTTGGAATGGAATCTTGGGCTCCAAAAGCAATTGAAGCGGCTGACAACAAAAATCTTATTGTTGTGGAAGCATCAAAAAAATTAACACCTATTAAGAATACTGATTCCGCGGAAATTAAGGAGCATGGACAATATGATCCGCATACTTGGCTCAGTCTTAAAAATGCCGTCATCGAAACAAAAACCATCAAGGATGCGCTTGTCAAGGCAGACCCATCTCATAAAAACTATTATGAAAAAAACTGTGATGACTATGTCGCACAGCTTGAAAGCCTTTTTACGAAATATGAGGGACAATTTCAATTGTTAAGCAATATGAAAAGCATTGTTACCGGTCATGCCGCTTTTGCTTATTTCTGTCGTGATTTTGGATTAAACCAAAACAGCGTGGAAGATGTATTTGCAGAAGGTGAGCCTACTCCAAAACAGCTTTCCGAATTGGTAAGTTTCTGCAAGAAAAACTATGTTAAGACCATATTCGCCGAAGAGATGGCGAGCCCTGACATTTCAAAAACTCTTGCAAAAGAAGTCGGCGCAAAGGTCGAAACCATATATACCATTGAAAGTGGCGAAGATAATAAGACCTATATAGAGCGCATGGAAGATAATCTATCCAAAATATACGCCAGTTTATCCAAATAGAACACGTATATATGATAAACGCAAATGCAAAACATTTGCATATATTATATAACGTTCTTCGCAGAAATTCAAGCAAAATAGAATGAGAATACGGCAAAACCTTTATAATTATGATTCTATTTGCTGTACATAACTAAAAAAGCTACCAATTCAGATGAATTTGGTAGCTTTTTTACCATTAAAAACTTATATCTATTATAGAACCTTCCTAACATCATACATAGATTCTAATACTAACCAGTTTTGCGGGAAGAAACTATTGATTTTCCAATAGCTAACGCCTGCCAGATTGTATTTATCCACTAGAGCAAGTCTAGCCTTAATGCTTCTAGCGTCGTCAAACCATACAATATGTTTTTTTCCATCACGGCTATAATACGTGAAGAATGGTGCTTGTGATTTTTCATCGTATTCAATTTTTGCGCCGACTCTTGCGGCAAGTTTAACGGCTTCATTATTGGTCAGAGGTTTTGCTGCTGTTCCGCGAACGAAGGGGAGCGTCCAATCATAGCCATAGTTTGGCATACCCATTAAGATTTTTTTGCTAGGTATTACTGAAACGGCGTACTTTAATACTCTTTCTACCTGATCGATAGGCGCTACGGCTTGCGCTGGACCGTACAAATAACCCCATTCATACGTCATTAATATGACGAAGTCCGCTAGTGCTCCATGCATTGGATAGTCGTGCGCTTCATATAGTGTGCCTCTCTGCCGACCACCTATTTTGGGTGCAACGGCGGTAAATACCATGTAACCTAATGGATGCAAGGTGTTCACGACTTTTCTCAAAAATTTGTTATAGTTATCTTTATCTTCTGGATAGATATATTCAAAATCGATATTTAGTCCATAATATTTCTTTTCGTTCATCATATTGATAGCATTTTGAATTAAGTTGTCTTGTGCTTGTTCGTTTGTCAAGATGGCATGTGCTGTATTACTGTCAAATCCACCAGTTAGTTTGGTATTTGTGATGACGAGTAGCGGGGCGACATAGCCTAATCTGGCCGCTTCAATATGGTCTTCATCCGGTATGGGAGTAAGACTGCCGTCTGTTCCTACTCGGCTACTGAAACTACTATAGTATGTTAAATAGGGGAGCGTGCGCGTTAGCGTATTAGGGCTAATATCTGGCGTGGCATAGCCATTTACATCAATTGTTCCAAGTTTAGCTCTGCCAATGGGAATCTGAAGTACCTGGCCAACCGATATTTTTGATGAATCTGTAATATCTGGATTTTCGTCTAGTATATCTGGTACAGTCGTGCCATATTTGCGGGCTATTTGATAAAGCGATTCACCAGCGGTTACGGTATGCTGGACATTATCTAGCATCACTACTAGCGCTTGTCCCGATACCAATTTTTGTGTGTCTGTTATATTGTTGTCATCAATAATTTGCTGTACGGGTACGCCATGCTTTTTGGCTATGGAATAGACGGTGTCACCCGGTTTTACAATATGTATAATCAAACTTATCATTCCTTCCTTAAAATTATTTTGCTTTCAATTTAAAGTATTCTCCTTATAATATATGTGATTGAATGGCTATGTGTTAATACAAAAAACAAAGCCAGGCAGGGTAGAGGCATGATACCTTTAACCTGTCTGGCCTTGTTTTTATGTATGAGAACATTTTTATCAGACAATGCATTTGATTACTTTTTTGAATTGCCTGAATTTCCTTTTGTACTTGAGCCGCTATCACTCGCTGATCCGCTACCGCTCGCTGAGCCGCCATCGTTTTTCGAATCGCTTTTGGCTGAACTATTGCTTTTTTGTGTACTGTTCGAAGAATTCGAGGAAGACTGACTTGCAGAACTGGAGCTATTATTTGTTTTAGTGCTTGTGCTGCTATTATTACTCTTTGCTGTGCTTTCAGACGAATTCGAGGTAGTGTTACTTTCGGAGTTGGACTTGCTATTATTTGTTTTTGTGCTTAAGTTGTTACTGTTACTCTTTGCTGTGCTTTCAGACGAATTCGAGGTAGCATTACTTTCGGAGTTGGACTTGCTATTATTTGTTTTTGTGCTTAAGTTGTTACTGTTACTCTTTGCTGTGTTTTCAGATGAATTCGAGGTAGCGTTACTATCGGAGTCAGATTTGCTATTGCTTTTTTTAGTACTTGAATTATTACTATCTACATTACTGTTACTCTTTGCTGTGTTTTCAGGTGAATTCGAAGTAGTGTTACTATCGGATTTTAACTTACTATTATTTTTTTTAGTGGTCGAGGTGTTACTATTATTCTTGCTATTACTCTTCTGCGTGCTATCAGGTGAATTTGAGGGAATGTGACTATCGGATTTTGACTTGTTATTCGTTGCTAATGTATTCTTGTTGTCGGCGCTGGTATTGTTTTGTGATTCGTTAGCCGATGTAGTTTTATCTACGGCAGTGTTATCATTTTGCTTCACCATTTTCTTCACGTTTCCTACCGATATATGCGACAGCAGACTAGCATTTTCTTTTATATCGCCGCCAAAAGCATTAGAATATTCTTTGATTGCTTTTGCTCTTCCCATGGATATACCTAACTTATTGGATAAATCTAATTCGCTTTTTGATGCTTTTTCAACAATGACATCAATCCCGACTGCACTATATTTTTTCGTGTTATTCGATACGTCTGTAACCAAGCTATCTTCATTTGTATAACAATCAATCACTACATATTTGTTTTTGTCTGTCAAATATCCCATGGATTTCGCCGTATCAATTATTTTATTCATAGACTCTGCCGTATCTTGGTAGGCAATATTCATGGAACTTAAAAGTCGTTTTGCATCATTGTTTAAAGGTTTTGCTTGTATAATTTTATTGAAACGGTTAATTTCAAGGTGCACGCTTGGATTTATATCCATACTGACGTAAGAAGTAGGGGTAAAGTATAGCGCATGTCCAGTAAAGCCGGCACACATAAATAAAAGGATACACGCCGCGATGGAGATGATTTGTTTGTAATGACTGGGAACTTTATGTTCAATCTTCTGACCAATTGTATAATTTTTGTTAGGTATGATGGAAAACTCTCCATTTGTTGTCAACAAAACGGCCTTTTTATCTTTTATTTCAGCAATAATACCATTCATTTATCTGTGCCTCCTCTCATATCCGGAAAATACTCGGCAATCGAGTCATAATGTCCTGATAAAACAATGACCACAGCAATAATGTACTTTCTGTGGCGTTCTACAATTTTACGATTAATGTTAACTGCTTCTACTATTAATTTTATAGGGAGGTACTTCTTCGATTTTATTTCATCCACCATACTAGAATTATGGATAGTATATTCAATAATGGAGCGACATGCGAGCTTTGTTTTTTGTGACTTGGGTGTAACTTTAGCTAAATCAAAATAGGAAATATCATATTGACAAAGTTCAGCTGAAAGCATCTCCAACTCTTGCTTTATATCATAGTTAGAATGATTAGGGGCTTCTATATCAAATTCAATTGTATTACCGTTTTCATCGATTTTCCCAAGATGGCTAAATGGAACAGATTTTTCATGTTTATATTCTTTTCTTATGTAATCAATCATGCGATTTTTAATAATGATGTTTGCAAAATTCAAAAATGAGCCTTTATTTCTATCATATTTTTGAAGAGCCTCATTAAAAGCAAGCATAGCAATAGACATCTCATCATCTTGCTCGGTAATGAATTTACCAACGGATTTTCGGGCACAGGAAGAAATGAAGTTCTTATATTCTTTTATGATATCGTTTGCTAATGTGTTGTCATCTTGAGCTGACAGCACTCGCTCCTCTAAAGTCATATCATCACTCATTTTCATTAGGTATATCTTATGTTGTAACATATTTGCAAAGAATAGTCAAAGACAAAAAATAGCGATAGATGGTAATATTGCCATCTATCGCTGGCATTTTCATTCTCTAATTGTTTGACTACTACTGGGTTGTAACGCTGCTTTGTGTTGGAGTAGTACTATTCGTTGTAGTGTCAGTGGTTTGTGTTGGAGGAGTGGTACTGGTATCAGTCGCTGTAGTATCGGTCGCTGTAGTATCCGTTGCGGTAGTATCAGTCGCTGTAGTATCGGTTGCGGTAGTATCAGTCGCCGTAGTATCAGTTGCAGTAGTATCAGTGGTATCTTCATCTACAACAATTGTTTGACTATCTTGATCCCAATCTACACCCAGATTCAAGGCTTCAGAAATGAAACGAATAGGAACGACTGTACGGCCTTTTATGGTTGTAGGAGCGACGTCTAATTGTTTTTCTACGCCGTTAACCAATGCCGTTGTACTGTCAAGCTGCATAACGATTGTATCAGCATCTTTCGTAATGGTGATTGTTTTTGTCTCAGCATCCCAAGCAACAGTAGCACCTAACGATTCGGTAATAGCTCTTACGGGAACGAGAGTTCTAGAATCTTTAATAACGGGTTTTACATCGTCATATTTCGCAAAATCAACATCATGCCCACTGACAAATACGCCAATTGAATAATCTTTTAATTCTGCCTTTGTTTTTGCAATTTCAGCTAAAATTTCTTTTTTAGTTGCCGTATCTGCATCTTTAAATAAGCTCTTTATTTCGCTTATGTATGCTTTTGCTTCTTTTTTTGCCGAAGCACGCGCTTCTTTTGCTGCTTTCAACTCTTCTTTAGTAACTTTGCTTTTTTCGGCTTTTGCTTCTTCACCCTGTTCATCAGCCTGTTTTGTTTCAGTTGTAACGGTGCCATCAGCTTTCTTCGTTTCGATTGTCATGGTTCCATCAGTGTTTACTGTTTTAGTAATAGTGGTGCCATCAGTTTTATTCGTTACAGTGGTAGTGGTTCCATCAGCATTTACTGTTTTTGTGGTAGTGCTTCCAACAGATTTTGTAGCTTTTGTTGTATCTTTAGTGTCAGCTACTTCTTTTTCATCAGAATTTTCTGTTTTAGCGGTTGTAGCTTTCGTTTCTGCCTTAACTGTAGTTGTAGTTTTTGATTCCGTTGTTTGTTTTGTGCTTGCAGTCGTTGATTGTTTTTCAGGTTTCTCGCTTTTTGAAGAATTTTCGCTCGCCGTGCTACTTGGCGTTGACTTTGTTCCTTTTTCCGAATCGGAATCCTCTTTTGCAAATACCCCCATGCTTACGGTCGATAAACATAATGCCATAGATAATAGAACTGCTAATGTTTTTTTAATCATAATACACCTCTCCTTTTTATTATGTATTTTTCTGTTTTCACTATATGATTCGCAAATGATTTAAAAAAATTGAGGTATTTTAAATTTTTTTAAAAAAAGAACACTTCCTATAATTGGTTTCCCACTATATTTAAAAAGTCAAATTCAATTTTGTGTTGTAATCATCCAAAAATGGCGATTTTATGGAAAAAAATCAGTAAATATCACTATTGCGCTGATTATCGTAAAGTTTTGCAAGACTATGTCGATATATAGACAAAGGAGGGGATAGATAGATTTGATTAGTGAGTGAGAGAAAATAGTTTAGTATGTTTATGTTAAAAAGTGAGTCGGCTTTTAAAGCAATAGATTACCGACATAGAAATTAATGTAAACTATTAAGAAATTTACGGCGTAAGTTATTTTACTTAGTGAATACATCCTTGTCGTAATTATAAAATCAATGGAGGCTGAAGTTTTAAGAAACTGGCGGATTTTTTTTTGTATGATAATCTATTTCTTTTTTAGAGATAGTGCCGCTTGTGAAAAAGATGATTAGGTAAGAATCTCAAAATTTCCATTTTCATTTTACAATGCAACACCATCAAGAAATTTAGGAGGATAATAAGATGAAGAATAAATTCAGTTTTCACAGTTTAAAATCCAAAATGATTTGTTACATTTTAGCAGTGGTACTTGTCGTGTGTGCCGGCCTAGGGGTGATTTCGTATACCGCGGCATCATCTGCACTAAAAAAGTCGGTTAATGAATCCTTGGGTAAAATAACAGAACAAGCAGCGGATAAGGTTGCCGCACGTATAGACAGCCATTTCAATACGTTAAATGCTCTGGCAACAAACAAAGTGTTTGCTAATCCAAGTGTCAACTATGCTGAAGCTCGCTCACTTTTAGATAAAACGGCCAAGGATGATGGATATATTAAGATGTTTTGGGCAGATAAAGCTGGTAATGCCGAAAACAATGGTCAATCTATCAGCATTTCTGATAGAGACTATTTTAAAAAAGCGATTACTGGCAAGAATGCCATATCAGATCCTACGGTAAGTAAGGCAGATAAAAGCATACAGCTTTTTATAACTGTTCCCATAAAAAATAGTGATAATGAGATAACTGGCGTATTAGTGGGAATTTTAGATGGAAATAGCTTAAGTGATATGATTGCCGATGTTACATATGGAAAAACAGGCGCTGCATTTATGATAAATGCTAAAGGTGTAGATATTGCTGATGATGATAAAGAAAATGTAACAGGTCAAGTAAGTTTTTCAGAAAAAGCTAAAACCGATTCTTCGTTTAGTGGACTTGCAAAGGTAACAGAGCAGATGGCTGCCGGGAAAAGTGGAATAGGTGAATACACTTATAAAGGTGTTGCTAAGTTTGCAGCGTACTATCCAATAGAAGGAACAGATTGGTCCATCGGGTTGACACCAGCTAAAAGCGAAGTATTTTCTTCTGTCACAGCACTCGCATGGCTCTTTTTACTTGCCAGCTTACTATTCCTTGTTTTAAGTGCAGTGGCGGCTTTTGTAATCGCGCGAAACCTAAGTGAACCAATTGTGACATGCGTTAAATATGCTGAAGTTTTAGCAGACGGTGATTTCACAAGAGAAGCAAGAGATAAGTATACGCAGCGTAAGGATGAATTAGGAACTTTGGCAAGAGCACTAAAAACCATGAAAGAGACTTTGAACAATACACTTTTAAGTATTAATGCGGCATCCGAGCAGGTAGCATCAGGATCCAAGCAGGTCTCCGACTCGAGCATGGCTCTTTCTCAAGGCGCAACCGAACAAGCAAGCTCTATTGAGGAATTGACGGCATCCATTGAAGAGATCGCTTCGCAGACAAAACAAAATGCCGATAATGCTAAGGAAGCAAATATTCTTGCTGAATTAACCAAAGAAAATGCTGATAAAGGCAATAGTAGTATGAAAGAAATGCTGAAAGCAATGGATGATATTGAAGAGTCTTCCAGTAATATCTCCAAAATTATTAAAACGATTGATGATATTGCATTCCAGACAAATATACTGGCTCTAAATGCAGCTGTTGAGGCGGCACGAGCTGGTCAGTACGGTAAAGGATTTGCTGTGGTAGCTGAGGAAGTTAGAAATCTTGCCGCAAAATCTGCCGCCGCTTCAAAAGAAACGACTGTTATGATTGAAAACTCAATTAAGAAAGTTGGATTTGGAACAAAAGTGGCCAAAGAAACATCAGAGGCTTTAAATGCCATCGTTAAGGAAGTGGACAAAGTATCAGGTTTGGTAAACGACATTGCGATAGCTTCCAATGAACAGTCGTCTGGTATTTCACAGATTAATCAAGGAATTATGCAGGTGTCGTCTGTGGTTCAGGCAAACTCTGCTACTTCCGAAGAAACTGCGGCATCAAGCGAAGAGCTATCCGGTCAGGCAGAACTGTTAAAAGAACAAATACGTCTGTTTAAGTTAACGGGACAAGCCTCACACGTGTCTTTATACAAGGGGATTGATCATAGTGACGATAGAATGATTGATACGATCCCAAAAGGTCAGGGAATTGACAAAGATGGGAAACTAGTATCTGCCAAAAAAATTGCGTTAAACGATGATGATTTTGGAAAATATTAATGAAATATCAGCAAAATGGTGATATAATGAAATCAGGGAGAAATCTTCTCCCTGATTTTCGATGGGAGGGAAGTTATGGTTACTATTACAAAAAAAGAATTTGATCAATTAGCAAAATATATTAAAGATAATTGCGGGGTTTGTCTAAAAGACGAAAAACAGGCATTGTTAGTCGGGAGACTACAAAATGTGCTGATCAGTAAGAATTTTGACAATTTTACAGATTACTATAATTATATTATTGCTGATAAGACCGGAGAAGCACTTAGTACACTACTTGACAAAATAACCACTAACCATACATTTTTTATGCGAGAGCCGGACCATTTTTATTATTTTAGGGATAAGGTTCTCCCTTATTTAGCGAACGTGGCTCAAGATCACGATTTAAGAATTTGGTGCGCCGCCTGTTCAAGTGGGGAAGAATCCTATACATTAGCGATGATTATTGATGAATATTTCAAGGGAAAAAAATCGTTATGGAATACCAAGGTTCTAGCAACTGATATTTCAACCAAAGTATTGGATATTGCAGGAAAAGGCATATATAGCAGCGAAAGAATCGCGCCGTTGCCCCCTTATTGGAGACTAAATTATTTTGATAAAATAGATTCCGAGAATTCTATGGTGGTTGATAAAATTAAAAATGAAGTGATTTATAGAAGATTTAACATAATGGATCCTTTTCCTTTCAAAAAAAAGTTCCATGTTATTTTTTGCCGGAACATTATGATTTATTTTGACACACCGACAAAAATAAAACTAGTTGAAAAATTATATAATATGACTGAACCTGGTGGCTATCTGTTTATTGGGCATTCCGAATCTTTAAATAGAGAGACAACAAAGTATAAATACATTATGCCGGCTATTTACAGAAAGGAGTAGGCTCATGATTAATGGCAGAAAAATAAGAGTGTTGATTATCGATGATTCGCCTTTGTTTCGCCAGGTACTTATGAAAGGGCTGTCTGCTGATCCAAACATTGAAATTGTAGAAACTGCTTCTGATCCATTCGAGGCAAGAGATAAAATTCTAGAAACAGAACCTGATGTTTTAACATGTGATATTGAAATGCCGAAGATGAATGGAATAGAATTTGTGCGAAGGTTACTGCCTCAATATCCTTTACCTGTCATTATGGTAAGTACGGTTAGCTCGGCCGTTTTTGATGCGATGAGCGTTGGTGCGGTCGATTTTGTTACAAAACCCGATGTTAGTGTCCACAAAAGTGTAGAGGCTTTTATTTTTGAACTAAGAGCGAAAATCAAGGTGGCTGTGCATACAAGAGTCAAACATGATGACACTCGTGCTGAGAATAAAGCTTCAGATGTGCCAGCTACAAGTACAGGTTTGTTTGGAAAATTGAATCCTAGTTATATCATTGCTATGGGTGCCTCTACTGGTGGTACAGAAGCTCTGTTTAATGTCATAAAGGCTTTGCCTTCTAACATGCCGGGAATTGTTGTTGTTCAACATATTCCACCCGTGTTTTCTAGAATGTTTGCTGAGAGGCTTAATGCACAAACTAATTTGAATGTAAAAGAGGCTCAAACTGGTGATTATGTAGAACAGGGGAAAGTCATTATCGCACCTGGAGATAGGCACATAAGGGTTAAGAAGATAGGAGACAAGTATAGAGTAGAGTGCTTTGAAGGAGAAAAAGTGAATGGACATTGTCCTTCAGTCGACGTCCTTTTTGACTCGGTTGCCAAAGAAGCAGGAAATCACGCTATTGGTCTTATATTAACTGGTATGGGTTATGACGGAGCAAAAGGACTTCTTGCTATGAAAAAAGCCGGTGCAAGAACTGTTGGACAGGACGAAAGTTCTTGTGTCGTTTATGGTATGCCTAAAGTGGCATATGATATTGGTGCAGTTGATAAACAAGCTTCACTTGCTACTATACCGCAATTGCTTATTGGGATGTCAAAGGGAAGGTAAGAAATATGATTAAAGTTATTGGTATCGGAGAAATGGCTACTTCAATGGATGAAACTGTTATTTTGAAAACCTATGCACTTTCATCTTGTGTAGCAGTCGTTGTTCACAGCTCATTAAAACAGGCGTCCGGTATAATACATGTGGCACTTCCTACATCGACCAACAAGGAGAATATAGATAAGAGACCATGTTACTATGCGAAAAGCGGTATTCCTTTATTAATTGAAAGTATGTGTGCAAAATACGGTTGTCTAAAGGGTGAATTGCAAATTAGTCTATATGGCGGTGCCAATACCGGCAGACAGGATGATACGTTCCATATAGGGCAAAAAAACTTAAAAGAGGCAGAAAAAACTCTGCAAAAAATGCAACTCCATTATCAAGAAGGCGATGTGGGTGGTGTGCTCTGTAGAACACTCGAAATGAAAGTGAATACAGGCATGGTCACAGTTTTTCCGCTACCACTTATGCTTTAATAAGACAAAATGGTTTTTGTAGATTTTTTATGGTATATCGGTTTATGAAATGATAGTGTAGTCTGTGAAATGAAAGCCTTAAGCATTTGCTTAAGGCTTTCATTTTTTTTATCTATTTTGATAAAAGCAATGCAATTGTTTGTTAATTATATAGTTTTATGGATGAAAATATAAAGTTTTATAAAAAGATGTCGATATAAAAAAGTGTAGGGCAAAAGTACCAAAAAAAATGTAAAAAAAGACCAAAAACTGGCTATTATTTTTCTGCTCTGTATAGTTAGTTGAATTTATGTCCAAGAAATGGAGGTTTCCATATCTATGACAAGGTATTTGCACTTGCCAACAAGAGTAGTTTTCCATCCCGCAGATGAATCGAGGTGTTTTATAAAATCTCGGGGTCATGTTTTTTCTATCAGATTTTATTTCTTTTGAGAGATAATGAGTTTGTGAAAAACAGATTTCACAAGAAACTTAACGCTCTCAATGGTAATTTAACAAATAACAAATGAATAAAACTTAGGGGGATAAAAACATGAAACATAAATTTGATTTTCACAGTATAAAGTCCAAAATGATTTGTTACATTTTAGCAGTCGTACTTGTCGTGTGTGCCGGTTTGGGGATAATATCATATAGTGTGGCATCTTCTGCTCTTGACGATTCTGCTATTGAATCTTTAAGTAAAATAGCGGAACAAGCTTCTAATACAGTTTCCAAAGAAGTACAAGGTCGCTTTAATATGATGATAGGCCTTACTAAAAATCCACTATTTAATGACTTAAGTATCAATAATGAGGATGAAATTTATACTTACCTTACTAACATGGCAAAAGATTTGGGCTACATAAAATTTTTTGTTGCTGATACAAATGGAAAAGCTAGAATAAATGGTGCTTTTGTAGATGTTGCTGATCGAGAATATTTTAAAGATGCTATGAATGGAACAAATTCAATTTCTGATCCTTTAATAAGCAAAACCACGAAAGCTTTGGAAATCAATATTGCCGTTCCTATTAAAAATCCAAATAATGAAATTACAGGTGTATTAGTTGGAAGTATAGATGGAAATGGCTTGAGCGACATGACCAACAAGGTTACATTTGGAAAATCCGGTAAAGCATTTATGATTAGTGGTGAAGGTACAACTATTGCTGATTACAATCAAGATAATGTAATGAATATGGAAAATGTTTCTCAAGAAGCTAAAACCGATACAGCACTTGCCCAACTTGCAGCAATTCAAGATAAAATGGCAGCAGGACAAAACGGAACAGGACAATATACGTATAAGGGCGTCACAAAATATATGGGATATCATTCAGTAGATGGAACAGATTGGTCCATCGGGGTAACGGCACCAAAAACTGAAATTTTTGCTGCAGCTACAGTACTCGCATGGCTCATTTTACTTGCCAGCTTTATATTCCTTGCTTTAAGTATATTCGCAGCATATATAATCGCACGTACTATTAGCAATCCTATTAAGGCAGCCGTTTTAAACGCTGAGGTTTTAGCCAAAGGCGATTTTACAATGAAAGTGCCAGATGAATTTATTAAGCGGAAAGATGAACTAGGGACTCTTGCAAGTGCTTTTAAAAGTTTGGGAGAAACTTTAAATAGTGCTTTGTTAAATATCAATGAAGCATCTGAGCAGGTCGCATCGGGATCTAAGCAAGTTTCTGACTCAAGCATGGCCCTTTCTCAAGGCGCAACCGAACAGGCCAGCTCCATTGAGGAATTGACGGCATCCATTGAAGAAATTTCTTCACAGACAAAGCAAAATGCTAGTAACGCCAAAGAGGCGAATAATTTTGCTGTATTGACTAAGGAAAATGCGAATAAAGGTCATGCAAGCATGAAAGAAATGCTCAAGGCTATGGATGACATTGAGGATTCTTCCACGAATATTTCGAAAATCATTAAAACGATTGATGATATTGCGTTTCAGACCAATATACTGGCACTAAATGCCGCTGTTGAGGCTGCACGGGCTGGTCAGCATGGTAAAGGGTTTGCCGTGGTAGCCGAAGAAGTTAGAAATCTGGCCGCAAAATCCGCTTCTGCGTCGAAAGAAACAACGGCAATGATTGAGCACTCCATAAAGAAGGTTGAATTTGGAACAAAGGTGGCCAAAGAAACATCAGAGGCTTTAAATGCTATTGTCGAAGAAGTGGATAAAGTTTCTAATTTAGTGAATGAAATAGCGATTGCTTCCAATGAGCAAGCATCCGGCATTGCACAGATTAATCAAGGAATCACGCAAGTATCTTCTGTAGTTCAGGCAAACTCCGCTACTTCCGAAGAAACTGCCGCATCAAGCGAGGAGTTATCTGGTCAGGCTGAACTATTAAAAGATCAAATACGTATGTTTAAGCTAACAAAGGCATCATCGTATTATACAGGTTCGGATGCATTTAAAGCACATGAAACGTCGGTAGGCGAGCAGGGGATTAACAAAGAAGGTCGTATAGTCCCTTCTAAAAAAATTGTATTAAACGATAACGATTTTGGAAAATATTAATGGATATGTAATTGTTGGTTAGCACGCAATCATCCTATAATGAACCTATTTAGTGAGAGATATAAAATGAAAGCCTTTTAGCAGAAATAACAACATGCTTGAAGGCTTTTTGCTTCATTTATAAATATTACTCTATTATAGAAACAAGTTTTGATTTCCGTATTTCTCAAAATAATTACAAATTATTACTATAATTCTCTCCAAAACTATAAAGTTTTAACAAATTATGTCGATATATACAACAAAGATTGAAAGTTACACAAAAAAATGGTAAAAATTTTAAAAAAACTAGCTATTCTTTTTTCACTTTGAATAGACTAGAAACTACATTATGTCGAAAGAATGGGGGATACGTATCAACGACAAGGTATGCCACTTAACAACAAGAGTAGCTTTTCACCCTTACATAACAGTATGATAGGACATAAGGAGGATGATAAAATGAAACAAAAGTTTAATTTAAGTAGTTTAAACTCTAAGATGATATGTTACATTTGCGCAACGGTATTAGTAGTTTGCGGTGGATTGGGAGGGATTTCGTATGCCGTAGCATCGTCTGCACTACACGATTCGGTTACTAGCTCCTTGCAAAAGATAGCCGAAGAATCAGCAGGTAATGTTAGCACGCGTGCAGCGGCTCACATTAGTACTTTAAATGCTCTTACAAAAAACAAGCTGTTTGAAGATATAAATGCGAATAAAGCTGAAATTGATGCAACTTTGAGTAAAGAAGCCAAAGATTTAGGGTACCTCAATGTATTTATGGTGGACAAAGCGGGGAATGCTACATTTCAAGGTAAGACTATTAGCGTTGCTCAAAGAGATTATTTTAAGAAAGCCATTAGTGGCACTAGTACAATTTCTGATCCGTTAATAAGTGCATCGGATAAAACCATGCAAATTTTTGTTGCTGTTCCTCTAAAAAATGCTAGTAATGAAATAGTTGGCGCATTGGTTGCATCTATGGATGGAACGAAATTGAGCGCGATGATTGCTGATATTACAATCGGAAAAACGGGCAAAGCCTATATGATGAATGATAAAGGCACGACTATTGCTCATAGTAATTTGGATTTAGTGCTAAATCAAGATAATGATTTTGTAAACTTTAAAACTGATGCGAAGCTTGCTTCCCTTGTAGAATTGGAAAAGAAAATGGCAGCAGGAGAAAGTGGAGTAGGTCAATACACTTATAATGGTGTCACAAAGTTTATGGGGTATCATGCGGTAGCGGGAACTAGTTGGTCTCTCGCAGTGACAGCACCCAAAAGTGAAGTGTTTTCTTCTGTGACAGTACTCGCATGGCTCATTTTACTTGCCAGTTTCATATTTCTTGCTTTAAGTATATTTGCAGCTTTCGTTATTGCGCGTACTATAAGCAATCCGATTAAGGCAGCAGTTTTAAATGCTGAGGTTTTAGCCAAAGGCGATTTTACAGTAGAAGTGCCATATGAATTTATTAAGCGCAAAGATGAACTAGGGACTCTTGCAAGTGCTTTTAAAAGTTTGGGAGAAACTTTAAATAGTGCTTTGTTAAACATCAATGAAGCTTCCGAGCAGGTAGCGTCAGGATCTAAGCAAGTCTCCGACTCGAGCATGGCTCTTTCTCAAGGCGCAACCGAACAGGCAAGCTCCATTGAGGAATTGACGGCATCTATTGAAGAGATTGCTTCGCAAACAAAACAAAACGCCGATAATGCTAAGGAAGCAAATACTCTTGCTGAATTAACTAAGGAAAATGCCGATAAAGGCAATACTAGCATGAAAGAAATGCTGAAAGCAATGGATGATATTGAAGAGTCTTCCAATAATATCTCAAAAATCATTAAAACGATTGATGATATTGCGTTCCAGACAAATATACTGGCCCTAAATGCAGCTGTTGAGGCGGCACGAGCTGGTCAGTACGGTAAGGGATTTGCCGTGGTAGCTGAGGAAGTTAGAAACCTTGCCGCAAAATCTGCCGCGGCTTCAAAAGAAACAACTGTTATGATTGAAAACTCAATCAAAAAAGTTGGGTTTGGAACAAAAGTTGCCAAAGAAACCTCAGAAGCCTTAAACTCGATTGTTGAAGAAGTTGACAAAGTATCAGGTTTAGTGAACGAAATCGCGATAGCTTCTAACGAACAGTCTTCCGGCATTGCACAGATTAATCAAGGAATCATGCAAGTATCTTCTGTGGTTCAGGCAAACTCCGCTACTTCCGAAGAAACCGCAGCATCAAGTGAAGAATTATCCGGGCAGGCTGAACTATTAAAAGAGCAAATTCGTATGTTTAAGTTAACGGGACAAGCCGCACATGTGTCTTTATATAAGGGGATTAATCATGGCGCAGATAGAATGAGTGACACGATCCCAAAAGGTCAGGGAATTGACAAAGATGGGAAACTAGTATCTGCCAAGAAAATTGCGTTAAACGATAATGAGTTTGGAAAATATTAATGGATATGTAATTGTTGGTTCGCACGCAATCATCCTATAATGAACCTATTTAACGAGGATTATAAAATAAAAGCCTTTAAGCAGAAAAAAACAACATGCTTGAAGGCTTTCTGTTTTATTTATAAATATTATTCTATTAGAAAAATAAGTTTTGATTTCCTTAATTGTCAAAATAATGACAAATTATTACTGAAAAATATCTTGAAAACTATAAAGCTCTGACGAATTATGTCGATATATACAACATAGGTTAAAAGTTACACAAAAAAATGATAAAAATTCTAAAAAAACTAGCTATTCTTTTTCATGCTTCGAATAGACTAGAAACTACATTATGTCGAAGAAATGGGGGAACCGGATCAACGATAAGATATTGTCACTTGACAGCAAAAGTAGCTTTTCACCCATACTTAACAGTATGATAGACATAAGGAGGATAAAAAGATGAAACACAAATTTAATTTAGGTAGTTTAAACTCTAAGATGATATGCTATATTTGCGCAACGGTACTAGTCGTTTGCAGTGGATTGGGAGGGATTTCGTATGGCGTAGCATCTTCTGTAGTTAAAAGCTCTGTTACGGATTCTTTGAGTAAAGTAGCCGAGCATGCATCTAATACGATGGCCGCACGTGTTCAGAATCATATCAATATGATACATACTCTTACCTCAGGTGATATGTTAAAAGATATCGCAGGCAATCGGGCTAAGATAGATTCAACCTATACTGAACGTGCGAAAGACGTAGGATTTAAAAACATTTTTTTGGCGGAATTGGATGGAAGTGCGCATTATAATGGAAAAAATATCAACATTGCTCAAACTGATTACTTTAAGACAGCCGTCAGTGGTGAAAATGTCGTGTCAAGTCCTGCGATAAATCCGGCAGATAACACTATGCAGATTTTTGTTGCTTGTCCCATTAGAATTAATAATGAAATAGTTGCTGTCTTACTTGGAACTTTGGATGCAAATCAATTCTCTAATGAAGTTTCTAATGTTACGTTTGGAAAATCAGGCGCAGCATTTATGATAGATGATAAAGCAACATCTATTGCTAATAAGGACCAGGGTCTTGTATTGAAACAGGACAATGCCATAGAAAATGCTAAAACAGATACAGCGTTTGCCAACCTTGCAAAATTGGAAGGTCAAATGGTTGCCGGTCAAAATGGAGTAGGCGAGTACACCTATAAAGGTGTTACTAAATTTATGGGATATCATTCTGTCGAGGGAACGCGCTGGTCTATTGGGGTGACAGCACCCAAAAGCGAAGTATTTTCTTCTATCACAGCACTTGCATGGCTTATTTTACTGGCCAGTTTCATATTTCTTGCTTTAAGTGTATTCGCAGCTTTCGTTATTGCACGCAGTATCAGTTCTCCAATTAAGGCATGTGCTAAATTCTCCGAGGTATTAGCAGGTGGCGACTTTACAAAAGAAGTGAGAGCGCAATTTACCAATCGGCAGGATGAAATCGGTGCTCTTGCTAGAGCATTTAAAATTATGAAAGAGAACTTAAATGACACGTTGTTAAATATTAATGAAGCATCCGAGCAGGTAGCGTCTGGGTCCAAGCAGGTTTCCGACTCGAGTATGGCTCTTTCTCAAGGCGCAACGGAGCAGGCAAGCTCCATTGAGGAATTGACGGCATCTATTGAAGAGATTGCTTCGCAAACAAAACAAAACGCCGATAATGCTAAGGAAGCAAATACTCTTGCTGAATCAACTAAGGAAAACGCCGATAAAGGCAATACTAGCATGAAAGAGATGCTGAAAGCAATGGATGATATTGAAGAGTCTTCTAATAATATCTCCAAAATTATTAAAACGATTCATGATATTGCGTTCCAGACAAATATACTGGCCCTAAATGCGGCTGTTGAGGCGGCACGAGCTGGTCAGTATGGTAAAGGATTTGCCGTGGTAGCTGAGGAAGTTAGAAATCTTGCCGCAAAATCTGCCGCCGCTTCAAAAGAAACGACCGTTATGATTGAAAACTCAATCAAGAAAGTTGGATTTGGAACAAAGGTGGCCAAAGAAACATCCGAGGCTTTAAATGCTATCGTTAAGGAAGTGGACAAAGTATCAGGTTTGGTGAACGACATTGCGATAGCTTCCAATGAACAGTCCTCGGGTATTTCACAGATTAATCAAGGAATCATGCAGGTGTCGTCTGTGGTTCAGGCAAACTCCGCTACTTCCGAAGAAACGGCAGCGTCAAGTGAAGAGTTATCCGGTCAGGCTGAACTATTAAAAGAGCAAATTCGTCTGTTTAAGTTAACGGGTCAAGCCTCACAAGTGTCTTTATACAAGGGGATTGATCATAGTGTCGATAGAATGATTGACACGATCCCAAAAGGTCAGGGAATTGACAAAAATGGGAAACTAGTATCTGCCAAGAAAATTGCGTTAAACGATAATGATTTTGGAAAATATTAATTTTCGAGTAAATCGATAAGTGTAAATTTTTTTAGTGTGATAAGAACTGCTATATCGTATAGTTTCAACTACACAGAAAATGAAATTTAGTAAAGAGAGTCTTTCAGTGGATATGTGCTGAAAGACTCTCTTTTTGTATGTAATTATTCTCGCAGAAGAATAGAGACGTGATTTTTGCCAAAAAAATTGTTAATTTTGTAATTTACTTGTACAATTTTGTCGGAAAAGGTATTATAAAGTAAAAAAAGGGGGGAATAAAATGTAAAATTGTATAATAAATCCAAATCCGCTTAATGTATGTTGGATTTTTACATTTTTTGTGAGTATGTTAGGGAGGACATATGATTTTTGGGGTTTCAAGAAATGTGAATTTCTAAAACAATAACAAGCATGTATAGCCGCTTGTTAGGCAAAAGTATCGTTACACTGTTTACCACCAGTTTTAGATGAAATTGGCAAAAACATTTGCAGCATTGTTAATTGATAACAAGCACACTTTGCCACGACAAAAAATTTAGGGGGAAAAAATCATGAAAAACAAAATTAATATTCATAGTATACAGTCTAAAATGATCTGTTACATTATAGCAATTGTCATTGTGTTGTGTTCTGGTTTGGGGTTGATTTCGTATAACGGAGCAACTTCTGCACTAGACACTTCTATTGATCAATCGTTACAAAAGATATCGGAACAAGCATCCGATGTTGTTGCTGCACGTGCAAAGGATCATATCGATACGCTACACGCTTTTTCAACAAATGAACTATTCAACGACATGAAAACCAACGAAGCTGAAATCAATGCTCTTCTCAGCAAGGAAGCTAAGGGTTTAGGGTTCCTCGATATATTTATGGCAGATAAAGCCGGGAATGCAATATTTGGGGGTAAAGCCATCAATGTTGCCCAAAGAGAGTATTTCCAAAAAGCAATGAATGGTACTAGTAATATATCTGATCCTTTGATAAGCTTATCGGATAAAACCATGGAAATGTTTTTTGCTGTCCCCATAAAAAATGCTAATAATGAAATAACCGGTGCACTGGTTGCAGCTATGGACGGAAATACATTGTCTAATACGATTTCCGACGTCACATTCGGAAAATCCGGCAAAGCATATGTGCTAAATAGCGAAGGGGTAACGATCGCCAGTTATGATAAGAAACGTGTATTAAATCAGGAAAACAGTATAGAAAATGCAAAAACTGACACATCTCTTACTGCCCTTGCGGATTTGCAAAAGAAAATGATTGTAGGAGAAAACGGAATAGGTTCCTACACCTATCAGGGCATTGATAAGTATATGGGGTATCATGCGATATCTGGAACAGATTGGTCTATCGCTGTGACAGCGCCTAAAAACGAAGTGTTTGCATCTGTTACAGCGCTTGCATGGATTGTATTTCTTGCCAGCTTAATTTTCCTTGTTTTAAGTATATTCGCAGCTTATGTTATTGCACGAGCCTTAAGTGAGCCGATTAAGGCGGCGACTACCTATGCAGGGGTTTTAGCGAAAGGCGATTTTACACGGGAACTTACAGAAAAGTTTACGAATCGTAAGGATGAAGTTGGAACTCTTTCACATGCGTTTCAAGATATGAGAGAGAACTTAAGTAGGGCTTTGCTTAATATTAATGCGGCATCTGAGCAGGTCGCATCGGGATCAAAGCAAGTTTCCGACTCAAGCATGGCTCTTTCCCAAGGCGCAACCGAACAAGCAAGCTCCATTGAAGAGCTTACGGCATCAATTGAAGAGATTGCTTCACAGACAAAACAAAATGCCGTTAACGCTAAAGAGGCAAATGCTCTTGCTGAATCAACTAAGGAAAATGCCGATAAAGGCAATACTAGCATGAAAGAAATGCTGAAAGCAATGGCTGATATTGAAGATTCTTCCAATAACATCTCAAAAATCATTAAAACGATTGATGATATTGCATTCCAGACAAATATACTGGCCCTAAATGCGGCTGTTGAGGCGGCACGAGCTGGACAGTACGGTAAAGGATTTGCCGTGGTAGCTGAGGAAGTTAGAAACCTTGCTGCAAAATCTGCCGCCGCTTCAAAAGAAACAACTGTTATGATTGAAAACTCCATCAAGAAAGTTGGGTTTGGAACAAAGGTTGCCAAAGAGACCTCAGAAGCCTTAAATTCGATTGTTGAAGAAGTGGACGAAGTATCAGTTTTGGTGAACGAAATTGCGGTAGCTTCCAATGAGCAGGCTTCTGGAATTTCACAGATTAATCAAGGAATCATGCAGGTGTCTTCTGTAGTTCAGGCAAATTCTGCTACTTCTGAAGAAACCGCTGCATCAAGCGAAGAGCTATCCGGTCAGGCAGAACTGTTAAAAGAGGAAGTGAGCAAGTTTAAGTTAACTAATCAAGCCTCACAAATGCCTTTATATAAGGGAATTGATCATAGTGTAGATAGAATGATTGATACGATGCCCAAAAGTCAGGGAATTGATAAAGAAGGACATATCACATCTGCCAAGAAAATTGCGTTAAGTGATAACGATTTCGGAAAATATTAATCAATTAAAAAGGACGCTCAGAGAACGTACAAAAAGAGTTAGAATGTGGTATAATAATCCACAGGATAATGAAAAGGGCGCAGTTTACGTTCAGATGAGCATCCTTTTTTCAACATAATATAAATCTTGACAAATGGAAGTGCGCCACTTAAAATAAATGGGAATGTGTTGTAAACATCATTACATCAGGAGGAACAGACAGAATGAGAAATAAAAACGAGGAAAAACTTTGGTCCTCCAGTTTTTTTATATTATGGCAGGGGCAGCTTGTTTCAACATTAGGGGATGCGATTTATAGTATCGCACTAGGCTTTTGGGTTCTTGCTGTCACTGGATCTACCGCACTGATGGGGACGCTTATGGCAGCTTCCACATTACCCGGCGTACTGATTTCCCCCTTTGCTGGCGTCTTGATTGATCGCTGTAATAAAAAACGATTATTCATTCTTATGGATATTCTCCGTAGCATATGTATTGTTTCACTTGCTGCTGCCGCTTACAGAGGATTCATTGCCATATGGATGGTTTTTGTAGCGGGAATTTTGCTGAGTGTATGCGGTGCTGTTTTTAGTCCAGGGATTCAGTCTACGATACCGGATTTGGTTCCTAAATCAAAAATTGCCAATGCAAACTCGGTGTTTTCCATTGTTGCGACAGGTTCCAACATGCTTGGCAGTGTAGCCGGCGGTTTCCTTTTTCAGACGCTTGGTGCACCATTATTGTTTCTTATAAATGGATTATCCTTTTTATTTTCAGGAGCATCTTTGCCTTTCGTGAAGATTCCCCAAAACAATCAAAAAGAAAAATCTCATTTTTTCAAGGACATGGGTGACGGGTTCACTTACATGTGGAGGCAGAAAGGTCTGCGGATTATTTTGATTGTGGCGGCAATGATTAATTTTTTCTCCTACATAGGTATTGTTCTGTTTCTTCCTCTATGCCAGAGTACGCCATCACTTGGAGCAGGAAAATACGGAATTGCTATGGCGTGTTTCATGGCGGGTGCCATGGCAGGCTTCCTTTGTATGTCTATTGTATCAATAAAACCAAAAAACAAGCTTAAAGTGTACATCCTGTCCAATATTATTTTTGATGTAAGCATTATTATTGCCATAAATCAACCATCTTATATTCTGATGATTTTGTTTTTAGCACTTACTGGGTTCTTCAATTCTATTGTCAATGTTATCCTGATTTCAACTGTGCAGGGTTCGACTCCGCAAAATATGAGGGGCAAGGTTATGGCATTTATGAGTATGACAACGCAGGGGCTTACTCCTTTTGCCATGGCACTTGGCGGTGTGCTGGGCGGCATTTTCCCCATTCGGTTTGTCATTTCCGCTGCTTTTATTGCTGTGTTTCTGATAACGATTCCATCCTATTTTTCCAAATCATTTAAAGAATATATCTCTTTTAATTGTGCGAATAACGACGTGAATGACGTCGTATAAAATTAAATGTGGCTATAAAAATAGCGTGAACCCAATGTCTCATTTTGGGATCACGCTATTTTTATTTTTAAATCACGATTTATGATGGATGATTACAATTCACCTTGTTCGGCGCTTATAAGTTCGTGATCCAAAACAGTCAGAAAACGGTCGATTTTTTCATAATCGTTCGACGTCCCACGCAAGTTGACACTAAAAGTCATTTCTTCGCGGAATGTGCTGAGGGCAAGCTGAAAATAGGGCGCATATTTGATAGAACCGGTCATGAAAGCGCTGACCATCGTTGTATTTCCAAATGTAAGATGTGTAGGGTCTAAAATGCCTATATTGGTAAAGGCAACAGTTGGATTAGAAAAAACTTTTTTCACAATATATTTTGTAGCCCGATAGGGCAGATGGCGGTATGCCAAATTTAGTTTAGCAATAGGGCTTAAAAAGGCTACATCTGTTTTTGCCTTGTCCATCGCCTTTTTCACCTTAAAAAGCGTCTCGCCAAATGTGTTTCCCATCTCTATTCCAATGTCACATATGACGTTTGTCACTAAGTTGCAAATGCCGTTCGCTTTGTGATTAGGCATAAATTTGCGCAAATCCATGGTGCAAGGAACGGAAATGACGGAGCCTTGACATGTGTAAAATGTGCGGATGAACGCTGTGAGCACAACATCGTTTATCGTTGCATGTTGAGCTTTAGCATATGTTTTAATCTTTTGAAAGCGTTCCTTCGAGATTGTTTTGACCGCAATAAACGGGTTATCAAGGTTGCCCTCACATGCGAAATTCGCGTCGCAGCCGTGCAGCTTCTTGTTGTTCTTATATAAAATCATTCTTCTTTTATCTGTTTTCGAATACGATTTCATGAGCGCATTAACCTCACGTCCGCCAATAACAGAGAGGGGTATGTAGTTTGGTTCTAAGAAAAGGCGCGTGTATGTGGAGCTTAAAAGGGAGAGAAAGTCCTTAAATCCGGCGGCGTCACACAGCATATGATTGATGAGGACGCATAGTGTATCGCGTTCTTTATTGCGGAAAAGTCCGATTTTGAGTTGTGGAGCGTGGAAAGCATCAATTTTTTGAAGCATGAATTGCTCGGCGTTTTCCTCAGGTATTGCTGTTTCGATAAACGAGAGGATACTATTTATATCGCACTGCTCTTTAACCCAGCGAGCGTGACCACCGATCTCTGTAAAACGACAGCAAACTAATGGAAATGCTTCCGATGTTAAGTGAACTGCTTTTTTGAGACAATCCAAATCAATTTGGCTATCAAATTGCGCCTTGAAATGCAAGGTGTGATCATTAACCTTTGTCACTTCAAAAAGGTGCTGGAGAATGTCAAAAGCTTCTACTCTAAATTTATCACTCATTGAATACACCCCAATCTATAAGAATCCAAGATGTTTATAGTATATACCTATCGCTCTGTCTATGCAATTTTTAATTTTATGAGTTTTAAATCATGAGTAGCAAAATAAAATAGGATCGTAAAAATAGCATTGAGTAGTAAAAAATATCATCGAAATGTGAATACATGTCCTACTAAAGAGCATATATTATATTAAGTGGTATATCCTGAGATGTAATCTATCAGAAAAGGAGAATATTTATGAAATATGCAATTGATCGGTTTGAGAATAACTATGCGATTACTGAATTGGAGGATAATGGATTCGCCAATATTCCTAAAGCTGCTCTGCCGCCTAATGCAAAAGAAGGAGACGTTATTTCAATTGAAATTGACGTGGCTGCAACGAATAAACGCAAGGAACACATGGATAGGCTGAAAAATCATGTGTGGGATAATGATAATACACTACAGGATACCAGATAATCAATCTGGTATCCTTTTTTTTAGTGTGAAAATAAACGCGGCTATACACAAAGTTGATTTTTTTATAATAGACTACTGCAACGACAGTTGCCAGAATCCAGAAGTATTTGCTGTAGATTTAGCTATGGGCTTTTCTGATTATATTGTAAATTATAACATAAAGTGGTATAATATCCAAATTATTATGGGGTGTTTTATAAAGGGAAAATTAAGTTTTATAGCTTTACGAAGTTTTATACTGTGCGATGTGTGCCTTTAATTTATAGACAAAGCAAGGCATATAATACAGATTAGTATTATTTGTTCGTAAATGTGAAGTTAGGGGAGAAAGAGAATGAGACGAAAACTGAGTTTGTTACTGGCTATGCTAATTTTGCTATCTTGCATGAGTGCATGTACTATTACCACTCCCGACCCAAATGGGAATTTAAAAACGGATATGAACTCGCGTAAAGTTATATATCATATGTACACAACGGATAAGAAAGTATATATCGACGATATTTTGGTGCCTACCTATGCTATTGATGGGCGCGTGGTGGTTTCAGAGCATGATTTAGTAAAATGCGGTTTTACTTCAAAACTGGATAAGAGTGATAAGGTTTATAGATTATCCTTTACTTCGGAGGCAAAGCCTAAAATAGTACCTGTCTTTCAAAAGTTACCTATAAAATCCGGGAAAAAAGTAGCGGATGTCTATAATACATATATCAGAGTAAAAATCGATAGATATGATGTAGATGCCTGTTATATTGGCAGCCAGTTCATGATTAGTCTGGACAATTTGGTTGAATCGCCCACAGACATGCATGATAATACCTACGGAGTCAATACACCCATTGATTATTCGTATGGGGGCGTCAGAGCGAAGTGGGACGGAAAGAGCAGGATACTTGATATTCATTTTTTAAGGGAGGGGACGACACTTCAGACAAAATATGGCACGTTCCCTATTGTGGGTACATACTCGGAATGTTTGTACGATGATTATCAAAGTGCAGATTTGAATTTTTCGACCTTAATGCCTACAGCCGTGCATGATGAAATGATTTCCAATAAAAATACGTCTTCCCAAAAGCACTATGCCGATGTAGCTAGGTTTTTTAATCAGTTATCAATAAAGCCGACATGGATAGATAATGCGTTAACCATACAAGGCCCTATTCAAAAGAAGGCGTTTAATTGGACATTTCCAAAAACAAAGGGGCAGTTTACCGTATGTGCTATTTTACCCGTTTTAAATGTGCCTGTTCAGCTAAATGAAAATGGTGAAACCGTTAAGAAATCAATGCATATGATTGTTTTTAATGGTGAGTTGTGGACGGACATGGACGATTGGAAGGAACACTTAATCACAAATGCAAAGTAAGCCTGCCTAATCAAAATTCCAAATGTAAGGTTTATAAAATTTATTTTTGAGGAGAAACATATGATTTTATTTAATCATACATATTGCTATCGATTGAAAGATGTAGAGGAAATTTTTACGATTTTACACAATTTTCAGGAATATGTCCATAGTGATGATGATTATGTATTTAAACAAGATGCTAAAGGGAAAACTACATTTTTTGAAGTCTATAAAAAGGCGGCAATGAGCAATTCTTTTAACCCTGTATTTTGTGGGGAAATAAAAAAAGATTCTGACGGCTACCTTTTATCAGGTAAATTAAAACCGCGTTTGTTGATTCGAATATTCTTCTTATATGCACTAATAGGCAGTCTTTTGACCGTTTTGTACAATCTTTTTCTTTATGGTTTTTGTATGTTTACTTTATATAATATTTTAGATTGTATCATTTCGTTAGCGATTTTTGTGGTTTTTTATAACCTTGGTAGTTTAACGCAAATACGCAAAAGAAAACAGATTCTAGAAATTATTAAAAACGTCTGTGAGAATGAAGAGGTTCATGAACCGTCTTTGCCAAAATTTTAAAAGGCTACTTACTAAATTTCGGTTTATTCCTTGTAAATTTTGAGATACTATATTGGCAAGTATTTTATCGGAGGTGAAAGTATGAATAACGGACAGAATCAGTTTAGAGATTTTATTTTAGAAAGAGCAAAAAAGGATAAGGTTGAAGAAGCAAGAGTTCTTCTTGATGACAGCTTTGTAAAGCAAGCTGAGGGGCGTATTACCCCGCATTATATGAATAATTTGCTTCCTAATATGATTGCACTTATAGAGCCAGACAAGGTAGAGGAAGTCAGGAAAGTTATGGAGGATTACTCTAATAATCTTAGCCACATTTTTTAAAACAAAGCAAAAAGGGAAGTCAAACTGACTTCCCTTTTTGCTTTGAAACTTAACTTATTCTCTGGATTGAAGCATCAATTGATAGGTTTGATTTCCGACAACGCCATCGGCATAAATATTATTAGCTTTTTGAAAAGCTTTCACGGCACGTTCAAGCCCACTTCCAAATTTTCCGTCAAGACCGCCGTTGTAGTAGCCCTCATCTTTAAGTATTTGCTGTAGATTTAGCACGTCACTTCCGAATTTGCCGCTTTTCATGGCACGGAAAGGAACGTCATCTTGCTTGATATGGACAATGGTACCCCATGTGACAAGATGCTTTAATTCCTTAACATCACTGTTCTTCATGCGGATGCATCCCTTAGAGGCATTACAATTGCCAATCGTCCAAGGCATCACCGTACCATGAATTCCATACTTACCCCATGGCACATTGATGGCAATCCAGCTACCACCAAAGCCCTCACCCCAGTCGGATTTGCCCGATACTTTCCATGTTCCTAGAGGTGATGGTGTAGAGGTTTTTCCACCCGAAACTGGGTAAGTCTTGTATTCTTTTCCATCTTTATATACCGTCATGGTATATGTATCAAGATCAATGTATAGTGCAACTCCCTGCTCAGGCACTGAAAAAGTAGGTGTAATTGGATTAGCCCAATTATTGGGCATATTTTTGGTGGCAGGGAAATGGTTATGATAAATATGCTCTTCGGTTATGGCCATACCTTGTAAGGTCATGAAAATGAATATAGGTATCAAAATGATAAGCAGTACCATTTTAATTGTTTTTTTTCTGATAAAAATCATTTTTAGACTCCTCTCCGATTGATACATCTAAATATATGAGAGAGAATGCCTTTGTATGAACCCTATAAATAATCACGATGAAGAAACTATCAAATAAGGTAAGCTACCCTGTCTTATTTGACATATTTGGACAAAACTTAATTGTGATGTAAAATATAATTTTTTGACTATTAAAGGAGCAACACTAAAAAAATATAGAAATACACACGCCATATACAAAAGTTCGATATGTATACATTATCATTGCAAAAAGAAACCCCCACAACCATAATAGTTGTGGGGGTTTTAGCGTGCCGTAGCTTTCGGCTGGCGGAGAGGGAGGGATTCGAACCCTCGTGACGTTGCCGTCAAACTGATTTCGAGTCAGCCCCGTTATGACCACTTCGATACCTCTCCATATAGGTACTCCTTAAATAGAGCACTCATGTATTGTATTATAAAAACACGTATTTGTCAAGAAAGGGCGAAAATTTTTTAACATTAGAAAACCTCCTATATTGGATTCTGATAGTATATATCTTACGGAATGTAACAAAACAATTACAACTGTTCTTATCATTTGATTTTTCGTATGAAATCAATTAAAATAGAAGTAGCATTATAGTTTTTTTTGAAAGAAAGGCAATATTTATGGAGCTATACCCGGGAAATAAACGCTATTTAACTTTGGATTATCATTTAAAACAAACATTCAATTCGAAAGTATGCAAAGTTCCTATAAACGCTGGATTTACTTGCCCGAATATCGATGGAACACGCGGTAGCGGGGGATGTACCTATTGTTCTTCTGCCGGAAGTGGTGAATTTGCTGGACGGGTTAGCGATACAATCGAAGAGCAATTTAAAAGCGTTGCAACTGTTTTACATAAAAAATGGCCGATAGCCAAGTACATCGCCTATTTTCAGGCGCATACCAACACTTATGCACCTTTAGATGACTTAAAACAGGCCTATGAAAAGGCTCTGACCATTCCCCATGTAGTGGGGCTTTCCATTGCGACAAGAGCTGACTCATTGCCGGACGGCGTACTTGATTATTTAGAAGAATTAAATAATCGAACTTATCTCATTGTAGAGCTGGGGCTGCAAACGGTTCACGATGAGACAGCCAACCATATTAATCGGTGCCACAGCTATGAGGAATTTTTAGAGGGATTTTGGGCGCTTCATCGCCGCGGAATTCGCGTATGCGTTCATGTGATAAATGGACTTCCTGGCGAGGACAAAACGATGATGCTTGAAACAATCAAAACTCTTTCGACTTTGCCCATTCATTCGATAAAAATTCACTTGCTTCATCTTCTAAAAGGTACTGCCATGGCGGAGGAATACGAAAATAAACCGTTTCATTTATTGACGCTTCCCGAATACATCGATATTGTATGTGATCAAATCGAACTGCTTCCGCCCGATGTCGTGATTCAGAGATTGACAGGGGATGGCGCTAAAGATGACCTAATAGGTCCCTTATGGAGCAAAAATAAATTGGCAGTGCGAAATGGAATCGATAAAGAATTGAAAAGACGTCACTCTTTTCAAGGAATTTATTATGAAAAACTCTAAAATCGATGACATATTCCACCTAGATTATCATAACTTCGCAAACTTTTTGTCAATATTGAAGTCTAATAGATAGGAGAATGAATATGAAAACAATTGACAAGGCAGGTGTTTCTAGTGCCGGTTAACACGAAAACGCTTGTCCAAAAAGCCAAAAATGGAGATCCGGATGCTTTTACGGCTCTTGTGGAAATTGTAAAAGTGCAAGCTTACAAAATGGCATACACGTATGTGAAAAGCGAAGATGATGCACTTGATATCGTGTCAGATAGTGTTTATAAAGCCTATAAATCTATCAAGTCTTTAGAAGACCCACAGTTTTTTAAAACGTGGTTTATGCGCATCGTTATCAATTCATCGATTAATTTTTTAAATAAGAATAAAAATATTGTTTATCAAGAAGAATACTTAGATAATGGCGCGTCCTTGCAAGATACTAGCGAATTATCCATTCAAAAAATAGATTTATTTAAGGCGCTTGATACATTATCACCAGATCAAAAGACTATCGTTATTCTACGTTTTTATCAGGATTATAAAATCGAAGAGATTGCTGAGTTTTTAAGTATACCGCTTAGCACAGCAAAAACGAGGTTATATAAGATTTTGAAAATTCTAAAAGACCAAATGGGGGAGGTGTATAACCATGAACTTTGATGAAAAATTGAAAAAAGATATCGACGATATCCCTGTCAGCAGTCGATTAGACGATGTCATTAAACAGTCTGTTAATAGAGCTGTGACCGAAGAAAATCATGGTAAAAAACGCCTTTTCATAAAACGAATGACGGCTATTGCGGCTTCCTTTGTGGCGGTTTTGGGCATCGGAACTTTTGCTTATATACAACAGGCTTCTAATGAGCCAAATAAAGTTGCGGAGCACACTCAAATCAATAATGCTAGTATGGATAAGAAAAGTAGCACGGATAAAAACAGTGTCACTCAAAATAGCGTAGACGATTCTAAAGAATCCACAAATTCTGCAAAAATAGACGCCAACGAATCGAGCGATGCAAAGACAGATGCCAAGGCTCCATCTTCGGACACGAAAGTTCTGCCAAAGGGAAAAAAATCAGGTGTTAATTTAGAGAAAAAAGATGATATATCCGCTAAAAAAGATTGGAGTATGCCATCTTACGAATCATCTGAAGAGCCTCCTCAGAAAGGCGAATCCTCTGCTGAGCAAACTGGTCAAAGTAGTGTTGTTAATAAGACTATTAAGCCAAATGTTGCATCCAATACGGAAGATGTTCCCTCAGAAACGCCTTCCGTATCAGTGACTATGAAGAGTGCTCCAAAATCGACAACACCCCCTAAAGAGGGAGATGACACGACGACTAATACTATGATTGTGGACGATGATACCAAGGCGGGAGGTGGAGGTTCTGATAACACTAATGTGAACGATTCTGCCAATTCAAAAGATGAATCGTCAGGAGATACGTATTCTGCAACAGCACCGCCAACCCAAGATGGAAGCGATAATGGGGCTACTACTGGAGCATCTGGAGGAGGTTCAACCGCGAGTTCTCCAAGTATGAGTTCATCTCTTTGTGCTTCTCTGCCGGCAAGCATGCATACAATTACGGTGGATTTTTCTACGGCGGAAAATGCTAAAAGTGAAGCAATACTCTTTAAATCGCTTATCCAGAAAGTGATCGATCAAAACAAATCTGCTGAAACGAAAGATGGGCAAGAAAATACCGATATTGGCGATGACCAAGTCACGGTTCATGCTATCGATGATGCGTATCAATCGGTCGAGTTCACATTTTCTGTGGATCAGGCGACTTTATATAAAATCCAAGAAACTTTAGATAGTTATTCGTATTACTATACGGTTGATTAGGCATAAAAAACAGACATCGTTCCTTTATCGGAACGATGTCTGTTTTTTATTTATTCATAAATATGATTATCATCATAATAGTTTCCTAAAAACGCAAAGTGCTCTAATTCTTCGCTAAGTTGACATAATAATTTTTCAACATTTTGATGAAAAATATTACCCTCAAATTCTAAGAAAAACAAATAAGAAAATTTACTGTCCATAGGGCGTGATTCCAATTTTGTTAAGTTTAAACCACAGATAGCAAAGCGGGCAAGAATGCCATATAAGCTCCCAATTTCATTTGGCAGGCTTAAAAATACACTAATTTTGTTGGCTTCGGGGGTTTTATAAAATTCCTTAGTAATCACGATAAACCTAGTATAGTTATCTTCCATGTTTTGAATGTTTGGCTTAATGACAGAAAGATCATACAACTCGCTACATTCTTTTGAAGCAATCGCCGCGCAGGAACCATCATTTTTCTCGCATACAAATTTAGCAGCAGCAGCCGTGTTCGAATACGTATGCGTTTTCATGTTTTTATGCTCCGATAAAAAATCTGAACATTGATGAATTCCTTGTTCGTGGGAATAAATATCCGTTATATTTTCTAAGCTCGCATTAGGCTGCCCTAAAAGGTAATGCTGAACTCTTACTTTATGACTTTTATAGATATAAAAGTCGTTTTTTATCATTAAATCGAAAACTTGAAGAATCGATCCAGAATTCGAGTTCTCAATGGGAAGAATGCCAATGTCAGCTTTCCCATCCGATACCGCATCACACACGTCTTTAAAAGTTTCATAGTATGTAGGACATACATTTTCAAAAAGATCGTGAGCACATTGACTAGAATACGATCCAGGTACGCCAGGACATGCGATTTTTGGGGAGGATGGTAACGCGGCACTTGTCTCTTTAAATTTTTGAAGTTTCTTATAAAAACTACTGTTTTGATAGATACCATTATATTGGTATTCACGGCTGATGCGCATAATCATATCAAACAAAAGTTTAACGCCGCCTGCATCCTCTGGATTAACTTTAGCGCACATGGTTTCGATAATCTCTTTTTCTCGATCTGGTTGAAAGATAGGAAGATTACGCTCTGTTTTATAATCTGCCACTTTTTCAACTAGCTGTAATCTTTTTTCATGAAGTAGCAGTATATCTGCATTAATTTTATCAAGTTCAATTCGATAGTCATCCAAACTACTCATATATTAATCCTTTCTAAAATAAGCTTTTTCTATGTATGATTTCGCTTTAATCTTTTCCCCGATAGCTCATTTACTACTAATTTATAAACTGTAATAGTTTCTACTTCTTTTTCATGAAATTCATGTTTTTTACCGCTTTGATATTGATTCATTAAAACTGTTAATGCATTTAACTTATCATTTCCAACTAGTATCTCGATTACTCCATTTCCACAAACACTTTCATATTCCATAGTTGAAGCACATGCTTTTTCGCCTAATAATAAATTGTGTGAACAATTCATCTCAAAAGCCACATGATTATTCTGTTTAAGCAACTCTAATTTCGTACCAGCGTTGGCTCCATGAAAATATAATTCAAATTGATTATCATCTAAATCAACTCCAAAGTTCAGCGGAATAATATATGGAAATTCAGCATTGAAAAAAGCTACGCTACAAACATCACACTTTTTCATGATCTCCAGAATTTCATTATTATCTGTAATTTCTCTATCATGTCTTCTCATAATGATTTCTTCCTTCAGCATTTTTTCATGCGTATGTTTTATTTATCATTCAATATTTCATCTAAAACGGCAATCGCCGCTGCGGCCTCTATGCAAGCAAGCGCGCGGGGCACGATACAAGGGTCGTGTCGTCCTTTTCCAATAATCTGCGTATTTTGGTGAGTGTCTAAATCAATGGAATCTTGAGATGTGCCAATGGTAGCCGTTGGTTTTATAGCAGCGCGAAATACAAGAGGCATAGCACTTGAAATACCACCCAAAATGCCGCCATGGTTATTGGTTTTCGTGCGAACATTTCCTTTTTCATCATAATAAAACTCATCATTGTTCTCGCTACCGAATAGCTTCGATGCGGCAAATCCATTTCCAAACTCGATGCCCTTTACGGCGGGGATACCAAACACGATACTGCTGATTTTGTTTTCTAATCCATCAAACATTGGGCTTCCGATACCGGCTGGCAGATTTGTAATCGCGCACTCAATAACACCACCTACTGAATCACCATTCTGCTTGGTATTTATGATTAGTTCGCGCATTTTTGTGCCGGCTTCTTCGTCTAAAACGGCAAGCTGCTTGCCGCTCAATTTTTCATGTTCGGCTTTGCCAACGGTTGCTAGGTCAAAAGGCGTGTCATAAATATCTTTAATGGAATAGATATGAGAAAAAACAGCAATGCCTTTGGATTCTAGAATTTGCTTACATATGCCACCTGCCGCAACTAAGGGAGCCGTGAGGCGACCTGAAAAATGCCCGCCACCACGATAATCGTTAAATCCGTCGTATCGAACGGATCCTGTGTAATCGGCATGCCCTGGGCGTGCGATATGGGAAACATCGCTATAATCAGACGAGCGGACGTTGTTGTTTTTTATCATCATGCAAATTGGCGTGCCCTCTGCCACAAAATCTTTTACACCACATAGAAACTCTGGAATATCTTCCTCTTTTCTGGGGGTGGAAATAGCAGGGTCCACCGCCTGACGGCGTTTCATGAACGCATAAAGTTTATCTTCATCAATTCTCGTTCCGGCTGGCACACCATCCATTACCACACCGATAGCTGATGCATGCGATTCGCCAAAAATTGATATTTTTATGTGATTACCCCAAGTTGAAGACATTTGTTTTTCCTCCTATTGCATTAAAATCTTGATAAAAATTGGGATAGGATTTATTAATACATTCCGCGCCTAAAATGGTTACTGGATTTTCAGAGCATGTGGCGGCAACAGAGAGCGCCATGGCAATACGATGGTCGCCGTATGAGGAAACCTCACAGCCCCCCGCGAGCTTTTCACGCCCATTTATGATTAATTCATCCTCCTGCACGCTAATATCAGCGCCCATTTTATTAAGACCATCGGTGATGGCCGCTAGTCGATCGCTTTCCTTGATTCGAAGGCGACTGACATGATATATCCGTGTTTTGCCTTGCGCGAAAGAGGCGATAACCGCCAAAATCGGCACTAAATCCGGAATGTCCTCGGCATCAATCTCGATTCCTTTTAATGAGCCGCCTTGCACAGTAACCGTGTCTTTGCCGATGTGCATTTGGGTTCCGAATTCCGCCAGTAAATCCACAATGGCACGGTCACCTTGGACCGATGTATTTGACAGGTCACATACCGTGATGTTATGGCCACTAATAGCCGCCGCGGCTAAAAAGAAAGCGCCGTTGGAATAGTCACCCTCTATCGTATATCCGTTGCTATGATAGGTGCTATTGCCTTTTATGATAAAGCGTCCATGATCTTGCATGATTTCTATCCCAAATGCTTTTAGCACGTCGAGGGTAATGTCGATGTAAGGTTTTGACTCTAAATGCGTCGTTAGCGAAATTTCACTATCATGAGGAAGTAGGGGAAGTGCGAGTAGTAAACCAGTTATAAACTGCGAACTAATATCGCCACAAATTTCAAAAGTTGTTCCTTCTAAGTTCCCATATAAAGTAAGAGGAAGCGTGTCACTACTTGAGCAAACTATCCCATGTGCACTCAAAAGATCGATGATTGGTGCGAAATGGCGTTCGGGAAGCTTTCCACGACCTGTCACGGTTGACATTTTGCCTAGCACCGCCAAAATGGGAATGATAAAACGTGCTGTCGAACCAGACTCATGGCAATCAATCATGATGTTGTCTGATTTTGCAGAAATAATATCTTTTCTCAAATGAATGATATCTTTCTCGGCTCTTACCTCTTTACCTAACGTTTTGACGGCCTCTATCGTTGCGCGAATATCATCCGAAAAATCGATATGTCTTAAAATAACGGCTTTTTTCGATAAGGCGGCGCATATGATGGCGCGGTGTGCCACGCTTTTTGAGGGTGGCGCGGCGACAGTACCAGTTAAACACGATGGAAAAATTTGAATATTCAAAGCGGAACCTCCTGATTTATTGGTGTCTATTTGATGAAATCATATAATTCATTCAGTTTAATTTTTTCGCCACGACATTGACCAATTCCTTCACATATAATAATGGAAATCGAATCGTTTTCACGTTTTTTGTCATGAAAAGCAATGTTGGCAAGCTCTTTTAGCGAAGCGTTTTCGTATTCGGTCGGGAGCGAAAACTTTTCGAGTAAATTCAAAAACCGCTGATAAATGCTTTCCGCAAGTAGTCCCTGTTTGACGCAGGCCTTTAACATGATAGTCATGCCAATGGCAACGCCCTCGCCATGCGAAACAGTATATTGGCTGTGATTTTCAACCGAATGTCCCAGTGTATGCCCTAAGTTTAGGAGCATGCGATTGCCTTTATCAAACTCATCGCCAGCTACCACATCGGCTTTAATCTGGATGCATCGATTTACCACGTCTTCTAAGCAATCTTGGATGGATTTATTTTCTAGTACAGAAAATAAATCGCTCTCTGTGAGTAGGGCATATTTTATAACCTCTGCCATTGCCGCGTTGAAAACTGAATCAGGGAGGGTAGAGAGCAAATCGACATCGCAGAGTACAAGCTTGGGCTGATAAAAAGCACCCACTAAATTTTTGCCAAGTGGCGTATCAATCGCGGTTTTGCCACCAACGGATGAGTCTGTTTGCGCGATTAGAGTGGTGGGAATCTGGATATAATCGACACCACGAAGATAGGTAGACGCCGCAAAACCCGCCATATCGCCGACAACGCCGCCGCCAAATGCCACAATTAAGTCTGAACGCGAAATCCCAGAAAGCGTTAAAAATTCATAGATGCGATTTAATGTGTCTTGACATTTTGATGCTTCACCGTTTGGGAATACAAAAAACTCATAGGATAATCCCGAAAGATTCAGGCTCTCTTTCAACGTTTTACCGTGAAGCTTGTAGACAATGTCGTCAGTAATCACGGCTATTTTTTTATAAGATTTTATTTCTAGTATCTTAACGCCGGCGCTTTTTAAAATATCACGCCCTACTAAAACCTGATAGGGAGCACCGGTTCGAATGTCAATTGTCTTCATGGATTTTCTCCTTATGAAACAAAATTAAATGTTTTTTCCTTCGAATTGAGCGACACGTTTGATTGAATGCATGACATCGTCGAATTGATCCAAATTCAAGGATTGCGCACCATCGGATAATGCTTTAGCAGGATTGTTGTGTGTTTCAATAATGAGTCCGTCTGCCCCAGCCATAATAGCGGCTTTGGCCATTGGTTCTACGAGCCAAACCACACCAGTACCATGACTTGGATCAACAACAACCGGCAAATGGGAAATGCGTTTTAATACGGGAACAGATGAAATATCGAGCGTATTACGCGTCATGGTTTCGAAAGTACGAATGCCACGTTCACACAATATAATGTTTGAGTTACCGCCTGCCATAATATATTCAGCGCTCATGAGCCATTCTTCAATTGTATTGGCAAGACCTCTTTTAAGAAGAATCGGTTTATCACATCTACCAAGCACTTTTAATAATTCAAAGTTTTGCATATTACGTGCGCCAACCTGAATGACATCAACATCAGCGAATAAATCCAAATGTTCAACACTCATGATTTCAGTGACGATAGGAAGTCCCGTCTCTTTTCTTGCCTCAAGCAAGTATTCAATGCCTTCTGCGTGAAGTCCTTGGAAAGCGTAGGGCGAAGTTCTCGGTTTGAATGCGCCGCCACGAAGCATCGTAGCACCAGCGGCTTTGGCACGTTTTGCAATACCGATGATTTGTTCTTCCGATTCAACAGAACATGGCCCGGCAATTACCTGAAAATCTTTCGCACCGATTTTTTGTCCCGCAATATCAATCACCGTATCGTCTGGGTGAAATTTGCGATTGGCATTTTTATATGGCTCCTGAATACGTTTGACCGATTCAACAATGTCATGGGACTGAATAGAATCGACGTCTAAATGGGCAGTATCGCCAACCAAGCCGAGGATCGTTGTGTGAGATCCTCTATCTTTTCTAACTTTCACATCGAAATTTTCCTCAAGCCAAGCGGTAAGCTCCGCAATTTTTGCATCTTCTACATGATTCTTAATAATGATAATCATCGTGTTTCCCTCCAAAATTTTATTTTAACTCAAATGAATACAAACTAAATGTTTTTTCCTTCAAATTGAACCATACGTTTAATAGAATGCATCACATCATCGAATTGATCCAAATTTAAGGATTGTGCACCATCGGATAATGCTTTAGCAGGATTGTTGTGGGCTTCAATGATAAGTCCATCAGCGCCAGCGGCAATAGCCGCTTTTGCCATCGGTTCTACGAGCCAAACCACGCCAGTTCCATGACTAGGGTCAACAACAACAGGCAAATGAGAAATTCGCTTTAATACGGGAACGGCTGAAATATCGAGCGTATTACGCGTCATGGTTTCGAATGTTCGAATGCCACGTTCGCATAATATAATATTATTGTTTCCGCCTGCCATAATATATTCAGCACTCATGAGCCATTCTTCGATCGTATTGGCAAGACCTCTTTTAAGAAGAATCGGTTTATCACATCTACCCAACACTTTTAACATTTCGAAGTTCTGCATATTACGAGCACCAACTTGAATGACATCAACATCGGCGAATAAATCCAAATGATCAACACTCATGATTTCAGTGACGATAGGAAGTCCTGTTACTTTTCTGGCCTCTAATAAGTATTCAATTCCCTCAGCGCGAAGTCCTTGGAATGCGTAGGGAGAAGTTCTCGGTTTGAATGCGCCACCACGTAGCATGGTAGCACCAGCAGCTTTGGCACGTTTTGCAATGCCTATGATTTGTTCTTCTGATTCAACAGAACACGGCCCTGCGATTACTTGAAAATCTTTAGCACCAATTTTTCTGCCAGAAATATCAATAACGGTATTGTCAGGATGAAATTTACGGTTTGCATTTTTGTAAGGCTCCTGCACACGTTTTACTGACTCAACAATTTCATTTGACTCAATGACATCGATGTTTACATTAGCCGTATCACCGACCAAGCCAAGGATCGTTGTGTGAGCGCCCTTTACTTCGCTAACTTTTACATTATAATTCGTTTCCATCCATGCCATAAGCTCGGCAATTTTAGCATCTTCTACATTTTGTTTTATAATGATAATCATAGTATTTTCCTCCGATTCTATTTTAACTCAAATTAATACAAAAAAAGAGCCAGTGCATTTGTTATCAAATGCACTGGCTCAACTAATACCATGTAAAACGCTACTCTATGCATTGACAACTAATATTCTTTTGTATACTAAAGAAACCTGGATAATAAAAACCCAAGCTAAAGTATCTAAAGAATTTAGTGTTTACACAATTTGCTTTCATAATACATAGTTCCTAACATCGTAAATTTTATTAAGGTCGACTTCTTAATAGTCCCATCATATCTTAACTTTGTTATTTTGTCAACAGAAATTTTGAAATTTAGCAAAATATAGTTATTTTTGTTAAAATTAAGCCATGGACAGATTTTCATGTTTCGTAAAAAATGAGCGGAATTTTATAATTCGAGTAATCAATAGAAGACGGGTGATATGTCACCCTGTTTAATATATATGGTTGACACTAGGCTCGAACTATGCTAAACTATAGACATTATTTTGGAAAGAGGGAGATTCCTTGGAAAAAACGAAAGAAAAAATCACTGTAAAAAGTCTGATACTATGCGCTTTATTTGCCGCTCTGATAGCGGTTGGTGCCTTTATTAAAATACCCATACCGCCCGTTCCGTTCACACTGCAAGTGTTTTTCATTGCAATGGCAGGGGTTCTAATTGGACCACGTGACGCGACTATTGCAGTGGGAGTATATGTGCTTCTTGGGCTAATCGGCGTGCCTGTATTCACAAAGCCTGCGGGTCCTGGTTACATTTTTGAACCGACTTTCGGATACATATTAGGTTTTGTTTTAGACGCTTTTGTTACAGGAGCTATCGTTAAAAAAAGAGGGGATAGTAGCTTCATAACGATGATTATTGCCTGTTTGTCAGGCGTGGGTTGTAGCTTTTTAATTGGCGTTCCTTATTTTTATATGATTATGAACCTGTATCTAAAAAATCAAATGGCTATTACGACAGTCTTATATTCTACTTTTCTCCTGTTTATTCCAGCCGATGTTGTTTTAATGATTTTGGCGGCCTATATTGGTAAAAAAGTACGTCCTATTTTAAAGAAGTCAAATTTAATAAATAATTAAAAAACATGATAGAAAAGAGCAGTCTGCCTTGTGGCAGGCTGCTCTTTTCATTGACAATTTTGCCCTTTTTATGGTACAATTTCTACTGTACTGCTATAAATAATACACAAGAGGGAGGACAACAGCCTTGCTTAGCATTCGAATCTCCGGAAAAGCTCCTATTTATGAAGAAATTGCGAATCAAATTGAAGAAATGGTTTTAACTGATGTCGTGGAAGAAGATGAACAATTACCATCCATTCGTGAACTAGCTAATGACTTGGCGGTTAATCCCAATACCATTCAAAAAGCGTATTCCGAGTTAGAGAATCGTGGCATTACTTATTCTTTGTATGGCAAAGGTATTTTTATTACGCATGATGTTGATGCTATTAAGAGAAAAAAATTAGCCACTTTACTGCGTCAAATAGAAGGAAAAATGAAACTTTTTAAAATAACTGGAGGAAAAAAATCTACCATTATGGAATTATCAGACACAGTATTTTACGAAAAGGGGGAAGAAGCGTGATAGAGATTACCAATCTTTCTAAGTCTATTGATGGAAAAGCTATCTTACATGATTTGAATTGTCAAATTAAGACGGGATCTATCTATGGACTGCTAGGTTCGAATGGAGCAGGGAAATCCACTCTACTGAATCTATTAGCCGGCATATATAAACCGGATAAAGGCGAAATTTTGTTGGACGGGCGTCCTATTTATGAAAACAATACTGTCAAACAGGAAATCGCTTATATATCAGACGATCCCTTTTATTTTTCACATTATACCTTAACCGATATGGCAAACTATTACGATTTGGTTTCGCCGATGTTTAGCATGGTAAAATATGAGGAGTTATCGTCCTTTTTTCCCATTGACCGAAATCAAAAAATCAACTCGTTTTCAAAGGGTATGAAGAGACAGGTGGCTATTATATTAGCGCTTAGTCAATCTCCTAAAGTATTATTATGCGATGAAAGTTTTGATGGATTAGATCCGGTTTTGCGTCAATTAGTGAAGAGGTTATTTATCGAGGAAGTGGAAAATAAGAAAACGACCATCGTTATTTCATCGCACAATTTAGCAGAAATGGAAAACTTGTGCGACTATATTGGTATTGTTCACAATCAAAAAATCGCCGTTGAAAAATCCATTGATACCATAAAAGAAGTCATTCATAAGGTTCAGATTGCTTTCAAACCGATGCCTGATCCGTCCATTTTTCACGACATTGTGGAAGTCGAAAAAATTCGTGTACGGGGAAATATCGCTGAACTGATTGTTAATGGCGATATTCATGAAATTGAGACAAAACTTGAAACATTACATCCGCTTTTGATTGATGTATTGGATTTATCCTTAGAAGAAATTTTTATTCATGAAATGGAGGTGAATGGGTATGACTTCTCCAACATCCTGTTATAATGCTGGATTGTTACGTGCCAATTTGAAAAGAAATCGATATTTGATGCTGCTACAAACCATTGCACTATTTTTAGCTTCGTCATTATCCATTATATTATTTCATGCCCAGCAATCTGCTGAAAAGCTACAAAATAACAGTGCTGCTTTTAATGCATTGATTCGGGATTTTGCAGGTTTCAATCGATTTTCACTCCTGTTTATGATATTTTTTCCTGTTTTGATATCCAGCTTTGGTCAATCGTATCTGTTTAAAAGAAAGGCAACCGCCTTTTATCATAGTTTACCATACACGAGGACCCAAATTTACATTACCAATTATTTAACAGGATTTATAAGCTTTATTATGCCATTAATTATTATATTTGGATTTAACACCATTATTTTCTTCTCCATGGGATTTTCGCACTATATATCTTATTTGATTTTAATAAAAGGTTTGATGTTCTCGGTTTTGTTTTACAGCATTCTGTTTTCTGTGACCATGTTTGCCGCTAGTTTATCGGGAAATGTTGTCGCACAGCTTACGATGGTTTTGTTTGTATTTGGTATCGTACCGGCTTTTAAAGGCATTTTTCAACTTTGCCTGACAACTTGGTTTGACAAAATTCCGCTACAAAATTTTGAAAGTATTCCTTATGCGTTCCCCATGTTGTATTTGACCAAAATTTCCTTTCCGCACAGTTCCATTATGATAGGGGAAATCCTCTATTGTATCGGATATGCTTTGGTATTTGCGATATTAGGTGGCGTTTGCTATCACTTTAGAAAAAGTGAGGACTGCGATAAATTTTACGTATACACCTGGGTTAAGCGAATTTTTAAATATAGTTTGACTTTCTTAGTTTCACTATTATTAGGAATTGTTCTCCAACAGATGGTATTTGATCATCATATATTCTATATGGTAATCGGGTTTGTCATTGGCGGATTTATGACGTTTATCATCACGCAATCTGTGTTTGAAAAGAGCTTTAAAGCCATGTTCGCCAATATGAACGCGTTCATTCCGTTTTGTATCATCACATGCCTTCTTACATTATTTGTATCGGCTGATTTCTTTCATGTGAACGACTATATGCCTAAGCTTAAAAATATAGAAAGCATTGGCATAGAATTTTATGATAACAGAACGGAATATGGAATTACGAACAATATTGGGGTAGACCCCAATAAGGAATTGATATTGACTGACAAAAAGAACGTGAATCTTTTATATAATGCCATACAAAAGGGAAGTGAGAAAGAGATAAATGAGACAGTTGTAAGTCCCACCATTTCTTATCAAACAAATACAATCTTTGGCCGTGTAAAAAGATTGGTTTACTTAAAAAGAGACCTTTTCAATAAAACGATAGCGGCCATTTATGATTCGAAAGAATATAAAGATCAATATGCAACGATGGATTTTCTCAAAAAGGATAGGCAAATCATTTCTGTAATTTTGGAAAAATACGCTTCTGATAGTCGTACAATCTATGCCAGAGACGACAATTTAATGAATAGAAAATCGCAAATTCTAGTTTTATTAAAGACTCTTCAGTCTGACATGAAAACCCATACGTATCAGGAAATAAGTGCATCTCAGCCTTATGCGACAATCTATGTAGATAGGCAAAACAATGGTTTTGATTCCAATAATGAAGAGTATGTCATCTACAATTGTTATGAGAACACGATTTCTTATTTAAAAGCTCATTATTAATACGATAATAAGTGATAGCAAAAGCCCCTCGGATTATTATAATCCGAGGGGCTTTGACATATGCCGACAAAACAATTATAACCAAGTTATATAAATTGCTCTTTATATAACTTAGAATCAAATTTTTTGATTTTAACCCTCTCAGGTGTTTTCATATGTTACACGTTGACCGAATACTTTTTTTATGGTACCAAGCAGTTCTTTGTTTGGGATATGGTCAATATCATGAATACAAATTTTTTCTGGTGCGATGCTAATTAATAAACTTAAAAAAACATCGTCAGGCGTCACGAAAATATCACTGCAATCATCAAGTAAATTATTCGCATATTCGTTAGTGATTTCTATGAGATTTTCATCGTAAATGTGGTATGATTGACCATCATAATACGCATCAATATTTGTGCATTTCGGATTCGTTATATCCACGAAATATTTGATGAGTTCCAAAAATTCATCATAATCTTTTTCAATGAGATATTCATCAATTTCATTCAAAATATAATCTTCCAATTTGCTAAAATACTCATTTAGTCGAAAAACCACGAATCCATTGATAACGATTTTATTTTCAACGGAAAAGTACTCTTTTAATTTTTTTTCGATAATATCACAACGCAGCTTTAAAAAAGCTGTATCGTTTTCTAAATGATTGGTTACACGCAAGAAAATTTCCTTTTTCTGTACACCAGAAAAAAATTCAATATTTCGATAAATAATTTTATATAGTAACTTCTGTTCGTATTTGCGTATAATATAATCTGCCAAAACTTCGCATAATTTATCCAAATTCTCATATTTGTTAAAATCAAGGTCAATATATTGCGCATCATCTAATTCCTTGATTGATAACAGATTGACATTTTCCATGGCTCCACTTCCCTTCTTACTTTTATAGTATTTCCACGCCATGTAAATTTAATCTTAAAAATATAGTATACTGCCAATATCCGAAATATGCCCGTCGTACAGGCACTTTATAGAAGTTTTGTGTTTTTCACAAAACGTTAGAATCTCTTTGCAATTTTTATGACAATGAATATCGCCGCAAATTGCCCATGTTTTTTCGTCGATCATTCCGCTGGCTCCACCGATAAATCCATAAGGGAAAGTTTCGAGCAGAATGGCAGGATCATTTTCTATTTTCAAAACATCGATACCGTTTTCATTGGCAACGCGGTAAATAGAGCTATCTGAAGTGATAATACCGCCCTGTATAAAAGCCACATTACAGCGACTATATCCTTGCTTAACATCGAATATAGTGATGGCATTTTCTTCGCAAATTTTGCGGATGACTGGATCGGTATACTTTTTAGTGTGAAAAGCTATTTTACCATTGATAGCAACATTATATGCAATATCATAAGGATACGTCCCATTAAGAGCACTCTCCCCTTTTAAAATCAGACAATCTGGGAGAGTCTCTTTGTAGTAATCGTATACTTGAGGCGCTGCCACAAAAATATCATCGGTTATCTTGCAAATTTGAATATCGGGATGAGAAGAAATGGCCAGATATAACGAATCAATCGTCATGGTTTCTACGATTTTCGTACCTGCTTTTTCGAAATATTCTTTAACTGCTTTTGGTGATTTTTTATCCAATATCACACGATTATGTTTCATAGCGTTACCTACTTTATTTTAGTTTACGTAATATTATTATGGTAAACATACAAAAAGAAAACCATCTATTTTAGATGGTTTTCTTTTTGTATGTTATTTTTGACCAGTGGACCCAAATCCACCTCTGTCTTTGCCATCCAGTTGTTCTACTTCCTCTATATCAATCTTCGCCATTTTTCTCACAATACTAAATTGGCAAATGCGATCGTTCTCTTCAATGGTAACATCACGCGTAGCATAGACAGGCATGCGCCAAATGTCGTTGTTGCCAGAGTATGATTCGTCAATAATCCCCATACTATTCGTCTGAATAATGCCCCAGTTTTTGAATGTGGAACTGCGAGGTACCACGTGAGCTTCATACCCTTCTGGTAGTTTTACTGAAATACCTAAAGAAATTAGCTTGAATTCACCAGTTGTAAGCGTCACTGTTTCTGCCGCTCTAAGGTCAATCCAATCGCCTTGCTCTATTTTCTCGATTTTATTTAAAGTTTGACTATGATATTTAATTTGTAATTTCAAGATAGATTCCTCCATGTTTTTCGAAAGTTTATCAATGATATATTGATAATGAAAGTGCGGCACTAGACAGCTAGTACAATCCTTTATGCCGTTTGGCAATAACGAATAATTCCCTCCGCAGGATACATCCGTGTAGAGAGGGCAAAAGCAAAACAGGCAATTAAATTCGGTTTCTTTTCCCCCTACCGCATGGCAAGGGAAAAATTCGCAATCTTTATTCTGAAAAAATTGATAAGACATTAGCTACACTTACTCCATCCGCAGCTAGGACATATGACACAGCCACCTTCAAAGCGTACCGGTTCGCCGCAATCTGGGCACTTGGTGAGAAGGGTTTCATCATCATCCTCTTCAGCTGCTTTTTGTTCAGCATCCTTTTTCATATCATACACGACAACATAATCAGATTTATAGAACTCTGAAATGGTTTTTGCGATGATATCCGGGCATGATATACCATCGATATGTTCGCCTTTGGTTTTCTCTTTCACACAGGCAGGACAGTTAATCGCTTTTAATTGATCGATGATTTCATCGATTTTAATACCAGAACGCATCGCCAAAGAAACCAAACGATTAACGGCATTGATGTTAGCTTGGCAAATACCGCCTTTTGATGTATGAACAAAACATTCGACTATATTGCCTTCATCATCTTTGTTAATTGTGATATAGAGTGTACCACAGGCGCATCTCTTGCAATAGGTACTGCCATGCGTGGTACCAATCTTTTTGCGGGATATAGGTTGAATGCAATTGTATTTATGATGTGCATTTTCATCTTTTTCAGTTTTCTGACCCTCTGCAATTAAAATACCTTGACGAATTTCGTTCGGTCTAAAAATGGTACAGCCTTTCACGCCATTCTCCCAGCATTTCATATAAATATCTTTAGTATCCTCAAACGAGAACTCTGTTGGGACGTTGATTGTTTTTGAAACGCTCATATCGACGTGGTAGGCAATGTTTTTAAGCATTTCTATGTGGTCATCAACCGACATAGCCATAGCGGTAACAAATGTTTCCTTTGAAACAATGTTGCCCTCTTTTGTTTGCTGCCATACATGATACGCATAGTCTTCCATTTTTACGATTTCTTCATTTTCAACCGACTGCCCACCCATTTTCACCTTGCGATCGTATGAAAGGCTGAAAATTGGCTCAATACCGGAAGAGCAGTTGTTGCCAAATGTGAGGCTAAGGGTTCCAGTCGGGGCAATCGATAATATTTTACCGTTTCGGATACCGTACTTTTTAATATCGGAAACAATTTCTTTCCACTCTTTCGATGTAGCCGCATGTTTTTGCAGATAGCCACTTTGCACGAATTTTTCGCGATCCAAGAATGGGAATTCTCCTCGTTCTTTCGCCAAGTCAATGGAAGCCCGATAAGCGTTTAAGGCGATGACGTTCATTAATTGATTGACAAAATCGCATGCTTCCTTTGAATTATAGGTCAAATTCATCATAACGAGCATATCTGCAAGACCGGTAACGCCAAGCCCGATGGTGCGGAAAGCTTTTTGATAATTTTCATAAATAACGCTTGGAAATTTGTTGATTGAAATAATGTTATCGAGCAAACGCACGCCGACTTTTATAGTTTCTTTTAAACTCTCATAATCCACCTCAGCTTGCGCCGTAAAAGGATTTTTTACGAAATTATGTAAAAAGACACTACCCAAATTACACGAGCCGCCAAATTGATTCGCATCTATTTCTTCCCCTGTCTGCGGATTTTTGCCATAAAGTGTGCCCGCCAAGTATTCCGCACATGGATTGGTGCAGACGATGTTTTCGATATACCACAAATTATTGTCATGATTTAAGTTCTCGTAAAAGAAAATACCAGGTTCGCCATTATCATAAGCTTTTTTCATAATTAAATCCCATAAATACTTAGCGCTAACCTGCTTTTTGTACTTCCATTTGATAGGTTCTTTGATGATTTTCCCCTCGTTATCATAGACTGGGTAATGCAAAAAGATTTTTTGATCTTTTTTAACGGCGGAGATAAAATCATTATCGACCATAACCGAAACATTAAAGTGATTCAGTTTACCCGCTTCGTATGATTTTGCGTTAATAAAATCTTCAATATCCATGTTATAAACACACATAACACCCATATTGGCGCCACGACGGTTCCCCTGCAGGATCGTTGCCGTTTGTGCATTAAAAACGTCCATAAATGATACAGCGCCGCTGGCAATCGCATCATTTGAAGTGGGGCTACCCTTTGGACGAAGCTGTGAGAAGTCATAGCCGATGCCGCCACCTTTTTGATGTGTACTAGCACCCAATGATACTTTTTGGAATATATCTGTCAAATCATCTTTGATCTGGGGAGCAACAAAACAATTGTTAAGCGTTAAATCCTTGCCAATACCGCTATTGCTCATGGTGCGTCCAGCTGGAAAAAATAAGCGTTTCTCCATCACGTCACAGAACAATTTCTCATCCTGTTCATCAGAAGCAACAAATTTTGCTACCCTCTGAAAATTTTCCTCGAGTGTTTCACCGTTTTTTTGGTAGCGGTCTTTCCAGATATTTTCCAAAACACTATTAATAAAATTCATGATATCCCCCTATAATATGAATGGATTTTGATTCTTTTCTTCTGAAATTTTGCGCAAAATAAAAACTTTTTCGTTTCATCCGGACAAATTCTTTTTAAATTCTACCGCAAAATTTTGAAAAATGCAAGTGATTTTGTGTATATTTTTACGAAATATTGATATAATATGAATAAGTGACACAACATGTAGTGCTTTATCCTATAAACGAAAATATGGGAAAACATTAAAAAACGTTTAGTAGTGAGGCTTTGGGATGAAAAGAAGAAACAATTCTAACATGCTTTTTAAAAAATAAATAAAAAATTAATTTAAAAATGTATAATTTTCATTGACAAAGTACATAATACATGATATATTGTAAATAGTATTTTTTAAATGTATTAATGAGTTTCACATATTTTTGTAAATCATTATTGATCGTTTAAAATGATTTACAAAAATATGTGATTTTTTGTTTTGCATGGAATGGAAATATGAATAATTTAATTTAGGAGGTACCAATTATGAATAATGGTACAGTAAAATGGTTTAACGCAGAAAAAGGTTATGGTTTTATTTCTATGGATAACGGCGAGGATGTATTCGTACATTTTTCCGCTATTGCTTCTGAAGGTTTCAAAACCTTAACAGAAGGTCAAAGAGTTACATTTGACGTAGAAAAAGGCGCTCGTGGTCTTCAGGCTACAAATGTAACACCTGCATAAGATTAACCATTAAAAGCGAAAAGCCAATTGGCTTTTCGCTTTTTTCTTTGCATTTTTTACTTGCTTTTTGCCCTTTTATGAAAGGGTTTATAAAAATTTTAATTGTTTTTGTATTTTTACATTGACACGAGAAATAAACCATGCTATAATAGCACAGTAATTTGCGGTGGTGCTGGAATCGGCAGACAGGCACGTTTGAGGGGCGTGTGTCTATGACGTACGGGTTCAAGTCCCGTTCACCGCACCAATTATGTTTAAAGGCTTTGTGAGCATTTCGCTCACAAAGCCTTTTTTGTTGTATCGGTATTAATCGTTGCGTTTTATGTAAATTACAGTTGTAATTTACATAAAACGAAGGCACTAAGATGAATCCATCTTAGTGCCTTCCCTATTGAATCTATTAACTTAATTTATTTATGCTTTTTTTACAACAGGCAACCATACTTCGCATTTGTAATTGCCTTTCGTTTGATCTCCCTCTGGGTAGACCTCGATTGCTAAATTGCACCCATATTCATATCCAGAAGTCGGTAACCATTCGGTAGCAATGCGCTTTTGCAGCTCTTGCATGGCCGTTGGCATAGCACCTGTACATTCGAAAATTGCCCATGTGCAGGCTGGAACTGAAAATTCATCCAAGCCCTCAGGAGTTTTACTATTTGTCGCTACTGCAATATAATAATTGAAATCTCGACCCTCCATACAGTCAGTCGTCAAACCTAAAATACCCTTAGGTTCCCTGTTCATTAAAGAACACATCGTTTCGATAGTCCCACTTTTTTTGGTGTTTTCCCAAAATAGCGGTATTTTTGCAAAACTTTCTTCAATAGTCATAGCGTAGTGTTCCTTAACCCCAACGATTTTAAATGTGTCTTTCTTTTCAATTCTGTAATCCATTTCTACATCTCCCTTGATTGATATTTTAAAGCTGATGGGTGGAAATGCTTTCAGTATGGTACCGCTGGATTTTGCCATGGACGGTGCCATTCCGTGAATGCTTTGGAAAGCACGGTTAAAAGCTGTAGGAGAATCATATCCGTATTTGAGTGCGATATCGATGACTTTCTCGTTGCCGTTCTGCAGGTCGAATGCTGCGCATGTCATTCTCCTGCGCCTGATATACTCAGACAACGTCACATCGGCAATGTACGAAAACATTCGCTGAAAATGAAATGTCGAGCAGCAAGCAATTTGACTTACTTTTTCGTAATCAATTTCATCCTCCAAATGTTTTTCGATATAATTCACAGCTTCGTTTAATCGTTCTAACCATTCCATACCATCACCTCCTTACAATCAAAGTATACAGCTATAAAAGAGAAGCTTCCTCTCTTTTGATGCACAGATATGAGAGATTAACTAGTCATATCTTCTTAAGTAATTATACAGCGTATGGCAAATGAAGTATACACCTGAGTAAAAAAATCTATTTTTCAAAAGCTTTATCACTTTAACCATATTACCCTAATAGGAATTCTGCTTTTTACGAATATTCTCTGACCGTTCCCCTTGTAAAATACAAAAAAATATAGTAAAATTTATATGTTGTCGATTTTTCGATATAGTTGAATTTCACTGGTAAAAGGAGTCCCTTTATATGAATACAAGCCATAATTTTCTGCCACGCGTTGCTGCGGTGCATGATTTGTCTGGAATCGGCCGTTGTTCTCTAGCGGTTATTATTCCCGTTTTATCGGCTATGGGTATGCAAGTTTGCCCTATGCCCACTTCCATATTATCGACCCATACTGGCGGATTTAACGATTATACTTTTAAAGATCTGACAGAGGATATGGAAGGGTTTATCCGTCACTGGAAGGACTTGGGTGAAGAATTTGACTGCTTTTATAGTGGCTTTGTTGGCTCGTCGGTTCAAATGGATTTGATGGTGCAATTTTTGCACGATTTCTCTATGCAGGATAAATTAATTGTCATTGACCCTGTTTTCGCTGATAATGGAGAGTTATACTCGACATTTACCGAAGATATTGTGAGTTCTATGCGAAAATTCATCGCGCATGCGCATATTATTACGCCAAATTTAACCGAAGCCTGCTATTTAGCCGGCAAGGATTTTTCGGGCCATAAGATGAACATCGAAGACATAAAAAAATTAATTTTGACGCTATCAAAATTAGGTCCTGAGACCATTGTGATAACAGGAATTTCGTTAGATGCAAATAAACAAAGCGTCATTGCTTATGATAAAAAAGACAATCGGTTTTTCAAAACTTCGTCTGATTACGTGCCTGTATCTTATCCAGGAACGGGGGATATTTTTACTAGTGTGATGATTGGCGCACTTTTAAAGGGAGATCCGTTAGCAGTTGCTGTTGATCGTGCTACGCAATTCGTATCGAAATGTATTTTGATGACGTATGCCTATAATGCTACGCCGCGCGAAGGCGTATTATTAGAAAAATTGCTTCCTACGATTAACAATCCGCTTAATAGTATTAATTATGAAATACTATAAATAAATTTCTACGAGGTGTAAAAAATGAATCAAAATGTTAAAAAAATCACGTATACCGGTCTAATGGCGGCCTTATGTTTTATAGGCACCATGATTATTTACTATCGAACACCAATGGGTGGCTACTTGCACATTGGCGATAGTATGGTGTTTTTAACCGGTGCACTTTTAGGACCTATCTATGGTGGCTTGGCAGCTGGAATTGGCTCAATGCTTGCTGATTTAGCGGCTGGTGCACCTATGTGGATGCCAGCTACTTTCATTATTAAATTTGCAATGGCAGCTGTTATGGCATTGCTGCTTAAAAAGTCTGATAAAATCGCTTGCGTAAAAAGCGTAATTGCTATGGTAATCGGTGTTATTATCTTAATCATTGGCTATTATTTTGCTGCTTCGATTATCTATCACAATTTTATATCGCCGCTTGCTGATTGTATTGCCAATTTGATTCAAGGTGTATCTGGTAGTATTATTGGATTTGTTGTTTTGGTAGTATTTGATCGTACGAAACTAACTAAAAAAATTCGCGGATAAGAGAGGGAATCATTATGAAGTATATAGTACCTAAAAAAGAGGTAATTTTCGCGTTTCTAATTGTGGTGGTATATACTTTTTTTGCATTTTTTCAGTTAGGCGACACGCATAGCATTCAAACTTTTTATAGAGAAAACGCTAAGGACAGTACGCAGGTTGAAATCCAGTTTAAATCCATGCAAAACGTTCGAAAAGTCATGGTTTTTCTAGGCCCTAAAGAGAAGCAAATGCTCACTTTTCGATACAAAGATGAAAATCATAAAATAAAGCGCGTGCGTCATACGGTTAATTCTGTTTTTACATGGGATGAGTTTGACTACTCTATGAAAGCCAATTCTGTTATGCTGATACTGCCTAAATCGTGCGATATAGGCGAGATTGCTTTTATTGACAACAATAATCATGTGATTTCCGTTGAAAATGTGCCAGCAAAGTTTGCGTCAATGTTCGATGAAAAATCGCTCGTACCAGCGCAGCCTACTTATAAAAACAGCTTTTATTTTGATGAAGTTTATCATGGACGTACCGCTTACGAATTCATCCACGGGCTTTCCATTTACGAATGGACCCATCCCCCTTTGGGGAAACTCATCATCGCTGTTGGTGTTTTGCTATTTGGTCCTACCCCTTTCGGTTTCCGATGCATGGGCACGCTTTTCGGGGTGCTGATGCTCCCTCTTATGTATTTGTTCGCCAAAAGGATGTTCCGTTCGTCTAACATAGCCTTAGTATGCATGACGCTTCTAGCGCTCGATTTCATGCATTTTACGCAAACTCGTATAGCAACTGTTGATAGTTATTTAGTTTTCTTTTTGCTGGCGAGTTTCTACTTTATGTATCGCTATCTAACGGAAGATAGACTAAAGCCGGCGCTCATCAATTTTGGTTTATCGGGTCTGTTTTGGGGACTTGCCATTTGCGTGAAATGGAATGGATTTTATTCAGGGCTTGCGCTATTTGCCATTTTTATATTTTCTCTAAAGGGTAAACTCAAAAATGCTTTTCATGAAAAGAAAAAAAGTTACATAATCGGTATTTTATCAATAGGATTACTTTGTTTTATCATAATCCCGGCTACTTTCTATCTGTTATGTTTTATACCAATGGTTCATGGCACCCCATCCCAAGCATTCCAGCAGTTCTTAAACTGGCAGGCGCTCATGTATCATTACCATAGTACGCTGAACGCTACCCATCCTTTTTCATCGCTATGGTGGCAATGGCCAATTATGATGAAACCACTTTTTTATTACACTCAGACTTTCCCAAATGGATTAAAAGCAGGAATGGATTTGTTCGGTAACCCTGTAGTATGGTGGGGCGGCATGGTGGCATTCGCATTCTGCCTATTTGCTATCATAAAATATCGCTCTAAAAATGCCGCCTTTTTGGTGATAGGCTATGTCTTATCGTATCTCCCGTGGGTATTTATAACCCGTTTAACATTTATCTATCACTACTTCCCAATGACTATTTTCTGCGTTTTAATGATCGGTGCTACCTTACATCATTTTAAGAGCACGGCTCTCAATCGAACTGTCATAGCACTTGCGCTAGTATTATTTATAATGTACTATCCGATTATTACTGGCATTCCGACGTCGCCTTGGTATGTTGATACCTTTCTTCGTTGGATACCGATTGCTTTTTAAATAAAGGAGGTTTTTTAATGCGAACGATTCATGCGGACGAAATCACGAAAACCATCAAGCAGATGTGTATTGATGCGAACTATTACTTAAATGAGGATATTAAAGAGACTTTAGAATCATTTCGAGAAACAGAAACGAGTGAGCTGTCTCAAAATGTTTTAGATAAAATTCTGAAAAATGCCGAAATTGCCAAAAACAAACAAGTTCCCATTTGTCAGGACACAGGCATGGCCATCATTTTTATAAACATTGGTCAAGATGTTCATATTGAGGGAAAAAACATCAAGGATGCGATTAACGAGGGTGTTCGTGAGGGGTACAGCGAAGGATATTTGCGAAAATCCGTCGTGGCCGACCCTATCGATCGAAAAAACACGAATGATAACACGCCTGCCATCATACATATGGATATCGTAGACGGCGATGAAATTGAAATTGTGCTGGCTCCTAAGGGATTTGGCAGCGAAAATATGAGTCGTATTGCGATGTTAAAGCCGTCCGATGGTATTATGGGAGTCAAAGAATTTATACTAGAAACCGTCAGTTTAGCTGGTTCAAATCCATGCCCCCCCATCGTCGTTGGTGTTGGCATTGGGGGCAGTTTTGAAAAAGCAGCGTATCTTGCCAAAAAAGCGTTAACGCGTGACATTAGAAAGTCTAATGGAACCCCCTATTACGCTGATTTAGAGGCGGAGATGCTCAACAAGATAAATTGTCTGGGCATTGGTCCGCAAGGCTTTGGCGGTCTTACAACGGCTCTAGGCGTTAATATCGAGACCTACCCTACCCATATCGCGTCTTTGCCAGTAGCCGTTAATATTAGCTGTCATGTCACGAGGCATGTGAGAAAGGTACTGTAAGCTTATTTGGAAGAAGGAATAATATGCGAAAGAAAAAGCAAAGTTGGTTGTGGTATTTTATTTACGCAGTCGTATTCCTGTGTTACATAATCTTTAGTAGTAAATTATTGGTGTACTTACAAAGTCTAACAGCAAGGACATTTAAGTTGTATACTTCATGGTCAATCGTAATTTTTGTAGTATTGGGCCTATTACTTGGTTTGGAAAAGCTTTTATCTGAAACAAGAAAAGAAGGAAAGTGGAAAGTAAATTTACCTAAAATTCTGTTTTTAGGAATTCCATCACTCTATTTTTCGATGAGTTTGTTTTTTTATATTAGTCACATAGATTTTTTTGACTATCTAATTCCAATGTGTATACAATCTAATATAAGCAGTTTTATGCCAATATTTCAGGTGATTTTAGGGTTTACGCTCATAACAAGTTTTGTTAAAGTAAAAGAGTAATACTCCCCTTTCGAATTTAATAACAACAAAGAAAAAGGCTATCCGATTTTAAATCGGATAGCCTTTTTATCATTCATTTAGAACGAGCTTAGATAGCACGTACTACTTTACCAGAACGAAGGCAGCCAGAACATACGCTGATCTTCTTATTAGCACCATTAACAACGGCGCGAACTGTTCTAACATTGGGCTTCCAAGTACGATTACTTCTTCTATGAGAGTGACTCACCTGAATTCCAAATGTAACACCTTTTCCGCAAATTTCGCATTTTGCCATATCTATATACACCTCCAACGTTAATATACAAATCAAACAATCAAGAGTTATTATAGCAGATTATTTCCCAATATTCAAGAGTTTTTGTAAAATTTTCTGCTTATTTATAGCAAATTTTATAAATTTAAAACTCTCTCAGCATTTTTATATAAAATCTTTTCCTTATCTTCCTCAGAAATTTCAGCTCTATCGACAATGTAAGTCGACGCTTTTTCGCTGAGCATGGGATATTGGGTACCAAACATAATCGTATCAATATTAGCTGTTCTAAGCATTTCCTCAATGGGGAATGTTGCGCCACGTAGACCGCTGGTATCGATGTAACAATCGTGTTTGCCGTCTAATATTTCACTGAGTGCGCCTACTTCCCATGTTAAAGCATGTAAGTAAATAACAGGGGTTTTAGCCTTTTTACCAAATACAACAAGTGCATTGGTATCAAGCGGAGTTGGCACATAAAGATATGTATTTCTTTCATCTTCTAATCGAAGCGCAACCATAATGGGAATATGTTTCTCTTCTAATACATTGACAAGTTCCCAAAAAATATCATCTTCCAAACGATAGCCATGAATGCAAGGGAAAACTTTAACGGCACATATATGAAAATGCTCGATTTCATATTCCAAATCTTCACGCCAGCCTGGAACTTTCGGATTGACTGTCATGACACATTTGAAAGCGGAATTTTTGCCTATTTCCTCATGAAGTTCTTCATCACCCTCGCATGCATCGTTGTAAAACGTGCTATTTACGGAAGATACTAACCCTAATTCTACGCTTTCTTCTTTGAAGTATTCCTGCATATTGTTTAGGCCCTCTTTATAGAGTTTACGAAATGGCCAATGACCCAATAATACGTTTACATCTATTCTTTTCATTATTTGAGCCTCCTAAACAATTTTAATGCATTCTTATAATAAATCTTTTCTTTCTCTTCAGGGGTGGCTGCACTTTCTTCGACCTGTGCGATACAATCTTGAATGCTGCCAGGTAAATCTGTGCCATAGAGAATACGATCGGCTCCCACATTTTTAAGGGTATAGTCGACGGCATCACGTTCGTCGCAGGTACCCGAAATATCCGTCCAAACGTTCGGTAAGTTACGAATCGATTTGATACCGTGATAATAGTTACCGCCCAAATGAGCCATAATGATTTTCGCTTCGGGGTACCGTTTCGCAATATTAGCAACGTGTTCGCCAGTGGACTCGCGGTCTAATTGGCCAACAGATTTATGCCATGAGTGCAATAGAACAGGGACGTCTTGACGAATGGCCTCTTCAATAACAGGATTGACACATTCTTCATCGCAAAAAGTCGCAATCCATAGCTTGATACCGACCATTTCATCATGTTTTAAGTATTCTCTGACGGTCTCGGCAGCGCTGTCATAAAAAGGATTGACATAGATCATACCACGTACTAAATCAGGAAACTTTTGTGAAAACTCAATTACCGCATTATTAGCATCGGCAATATCCTTTTCATCGGGGCAAAATCCGCCAAAAAGAGCGGAAACCAATAGTCTATCGACGTCATTTTTATGGCATGCGTCAATCATTTCCATATGCATTTGACCATATAATTCACGAACCCAAATGTGGGCATGCATATCAATTATTTTCATATTTATCACCCTTTCTAAATGCTATACACTGGCATAAAATCTTTCTCGATCCGCCCACAAACCTAATGCAGGGTTGCTGACAAAGAAAATTTCTTCGCCGTCCGGCATGGTATTATATCCATCTTTTAATGTTGACGGATTGTATTTTTTAATGGTTTCATTATAATCAGCATACTGAAAGCCAACCGACTCGATTTCCTCTTTCGAAATCTTATCAACCGCATACGTAATGGTGAATCTTCCATCGGATGAACCATGAATCAAATGGGCCGCTACGGATAAATTATTCTGTAGCAGTTCGTTTTCTTTAGTCAGCTTGATGACATTCTCGCGACCGACATAGCCAAATTTGCGAATAACTTCATCGTTACCATCATCTTCGCCAAATTTCTTAACGCCTGGTGCTAAAATGATTAATTCGCCACCGTCTGCAACTGCCATTCTGGTACGATAAATGGCTTTATTACCAAGCCAGGTACTCTTAAATTCTTCTGGCTCGATATAAATGACAAATTTCTTAGGCGACTTATCCAACAGGTTCAAGTTCTTTTCTTGGCTTAGCTTAACAGCTGCCTCGAAAACTTCACGTTTTCTGCCAATAAACAGTCCATTGATGGCGTCTTTACCTTCCATTTGCGTGGTAACCGTTAACACGTACATAAGCGGAATATCCATAGCGAAATTTGTTTCTGCGTAGTCGAACACTTTACGAACTGGTGTCCTGTCGCGACCCATCATACGTTCCATGCCATAAAATGCGCCTAGAATGTGAGATTGACTAATCATTTGGCTTCCACCGCAACCAACGAAAATATTCTTCCCGAAGTTCGCCATACCCACAACTTCGTGAGGAACGACTTGACCAATGGAAATAATGAGGTCATAACTTTTATCAACCAAACGTTTGTTGACTTCAACCGTAATTGGTTCATTCATGATGCCTTCAGAAACTTCTTCTACAAACGAACCAGGCACTTCGCCAATGGTAACAACGTCATCGCGCCAATTATGGTCGAAAAAGCTCTCTTTCGGAATGGAATCGCCAAACATAGCAACACGTTCACTATCTGACATAGCCTCGTGTGTACCGAGTGCCGGCATAATATCGACCTGACATGTATCCTTTAAAAGGTTATAATACATAACCGTAAGTGGACCTGCTCCAGAATGACTACGTGTGATATCTGGTGGCAACAACAGCACTTTCTTTAAATTTTTATGAGCTTTTAACGATTCTTTCAAAGCTTCAAATTGCTCTGCCTCGGAAAGCCCACTATCTTTTGTTTTTAATATACTATCCATCATAGTTATCGTACCTTTCTGACTGAATTGTTTAGAAAAGACGGAAGTTTATCCATATATCTTTCCATACAATTTTCGGAATTCCTGGTAAGTCTCTTTATAAACCGCCACGTTATCCTGTTTTGGTGTAACAACGCGTTTTGGTTTCATAATATCGATTCCCGTCTTGAAATCTTTCGCAGCGCCCGTTGCAATCATAGCGGTGTAAGCCGCACCAAATGCAGAGGCCTCCCCTACATTGGATACTGCAATCTCACGATTGAAAACATCCGCCTGAATCTGGAGCCAAATATCTGAAGACGCATAGCCACCGTTACCGATAATCTGTTTCACATTGTTGTCGATGGCAGAAATCGTTTCGAAAACGGAATTCATTTGGTACATCACGCTTTCCATAGCGGCTTTCGCAAAATGCTTTCTGCCGTGGCGTAATGTAATACCGGAAATAACAGCTTTTGCATCTGCTCGCCAACCAGGAGAACGTTCGCCTGTTAGAAATGGCAACATGATAAGACCTTCGCTACCTGCCGGCAATTCTTTTGCATACGCATCAAAAAGCTGATACAATTTCGTCACGCCATAGTTTGGCATATCGGCTGTATATTCGCTTTTGAATTCTTCTCTTAGCCATTTTAACACAATGCCGCCATTATTAATAGCACCACCTGCCACCCAAGTATCTGTTGTAAATGGGTAACACCAAGTTTTAGCATTTGGGTCAAGAAGTGGCTCTGGAACGCTAATACGAAGCGCTCCACTGGTTCCGATGGTGCAAGACATTTTCGTATCGTCAAATACACCGCAACCTAAATTCGCCATAATACCATCGCCAGAACCGATGACCATCGGCACATCGCTATCTAGCCCAAGCGCATTTGCAATTTCACTCTTCATGCCTTTTTCGATATGATCGCATGGGACGGCTGTTGCAAATTTATTGATCGTTGTACCCACAACGTCATTTATCATAAAATTATCCCATGCCAAGTTCGTGACATTAAAGCATCCGCTGGCACCAGCATCAGTGAAATCGACGATAAATGTGCCGTAAAGCTTAAACAGCACATACGATTTAATGGATAAAAATTTGTCGGCATTGTTAAAAATTTCTGGTTTTGTATCGCGAAGCCATAAAAGCTTAGCAAGTGGATACATCGGGTGCTGTGTACGGCATCCCGTTCTCCTATATAGATCGTTTACATCAAATTTTGTCTCTAATGCCTTTGCTTGGTCAAATGGACGGTTATCTGCCCATGTGAGCAAATTGGTAAGCGTGTTCCCCTCTTTATCAATCGCTAAAATGCTGTGCATCTGCGTACTGATACCGATTCCCTTGATGTCCGTCTTAGAAAGCGACAAGTCGCAAATCGAAATGCGAACGCAATCGAGGAGTGAATTGAGCACTAATTCAGGGTCTAATTCCGCCATGCCAGGGGTTTCGGAAATTAAGGTATATTCAATTTGGTGCATGCCGCATAATGCGCCTGTTTTATCGAAAATAACGGCTCTGACACTGGACGTACCAATGTCAATGCCCATATAAAATTCTTTCATCATTATCCCTCGATCATTGTAATTAAGTTTTCAGCAGATTTAGACGCCATCTTTTGGTTAGCTTCTACTGTAAACGCACCGATATGTGCGGTCAAAACGAAGTTCGGGAGGTCTACCAATTTATTGCCTTTTTCAGGAGGCTCAGTGGAGAATACATCCTCGCCAGCGGCTTTAATAACACCGCTTGTTAAAGCTTCATATAAATCCTCTTCGTTTACCAAGCCACCACGTGCTGTGTTAACGAGACAAGTGGTTGGTTTCATCATAGCAAGCGTCTCTTTATTAATCATATTTGCCGTTTCGTCCGTTAATGGCGAATGCAAAGAGATGAAGTCAGCGTTTTTGTATAAATCATTAAGATCCATCATTTTGATGCCATATTCTTTGATGAAATCAGCGTCTTTAGGAAGATATGGGTCATAGCCGATAACATTCATGCCGATACCTTTGCACATTCTAGCAACGTTTTTACCGATATTACCGAGACCGACGATACCAACCGTTTTGCCGAAAAGCTCGACGCCTTGTGTTCTGCCCCATTCGCCATTTCGGGTAGAAATAGCGCTTGAAACAACGCTTCTTGCCAAAGAAAAGAACAAGCCAACGGCATGCTCAGCTACAGATTCAGCATTGGTTCCAGCGGCTCTATCCACCTTAATGCCGAGTTCTTTAGCGGCATCTAAATCGACATTATCAAGGCCAGCACCATATTTTGAAATCGCCTTTAAATTTTTAGCGCTTTCCATAACTTTACGGGTAACTGGGTCAACACCAACGATTAAACCTTCAACATCGGCGCAATATTTTATCATTTCGTCTTCTGTCAAGGATTTTCCCGTGTCATTATCTTTCACTTCAAATCCATGTTTTGCTAATAATTCATAAGCAGCTTTTCCCGATTTTGGGAAAGAACGTGGTGTAATTAA
>Ga0183100_1000201_pt1 | contig 70000 bp, 62 predicted proteins | sample Biomet2_FD_127789 | JGI IMG/M metagenome (GOLD analysis project Ga0183100, IMG submission 127789) | Microbial communities from bioreactor (seeded with anoxic lake sediment) at LBNL, California, USA - Biofuel metagenome 2 | ecosystem: Engineered > Bioreactor > Anaerobic > Unclassified ...
CGCACGTTAGAAAAGATAAGCATGAGCCGCTGCCTCTGCGCCGCGCCGGGGGGAATCATTGCCCCCGGCCTTGTTTTCCAAAAACAAAAGGGCCGGATGTATAACCCGGCCCTTTTGTTTGTCTTTCGTAGGGGGCCGGGGGGATAATCCCCCCGGCGGAGAGGTCGAGGAGGGGCAGCGCCTCTCCTCGCTTTTTGTCTTTTACTGATTTTCCCAGTTGGCCAAGGTGGCGTTGTCGGGGTAGGCAGCGCGCAGGCGCTTGAGTTCCTCGCCGACGCGGCGGCGCTGGTCGAGGCGGGTCAATTCTTCAAGCAGCACGATATCCGGACCGACATCGCCGGCCGGTGTCGACTGGCGCATTTGGGCCACCTGGGCTTCGACATCGGCGAGCTGGGCGCGCTGTTCGTCGGAGAGGGGCTTATCTTCGGGCAGTGTCACCTCGCGGGTTTTGACCTGGGCAGTGGCTTGCTCACCGGCCTGGGTCAGGATGGATGACGCCTCGCCACCGGCCGGTTTGGCCCGCAGCGGCAGTTTGTCCACCGTCGGAGGTGTGGAGCTGTCCGGACTTTGGCCGCCGTCAACGGTGATGAGCACTGTGGCCGGTCCGGTCCAGATCTCGCGGGTGCCCTTTTGCAGGAAGGCGAGTTGGACCTCGGTGCCTTTGGCGAGTTCCAGGCGTTCCCCGGCCCGCAGTCGGGTAAAAACGTCCAGAGGCTTTTTCGGGCCATCGGCCGGTGAGATTTTGGCCTGTCCTGTCACAGCCGAAACCAGGCAGACGAGGCGCGGAGCCTCAGCGAAGGCCGGCGCGCACCATAGGGATGTGACGACCAGCAGGGAAAAAAACATTCCGATTGCGCGATGCATGTCCGCTCCTTTATTGCTCGGCCAGCCCGAGAATTTCCAGGGCCGGCACGGGTTCGCTTTTGCCTTTGACATGGGCTTGTTCACGGCGTCCCGTCACGACACCGGATCCGGCCATGTCCACCACAGTCTGGCTGGCCACGATCGGGCAGCCCATTTCTTTGGTAAATCCTTCCAACCTTGAGGCGGTGTTGACGGTATCGCCGATCACCGTGAAATCGAGTCGTTGGCGTGAGCCGATGTTGCCAACAACCGCCGGCCCGGCATGCAACCCCACGCCGATACGAAATTGCCAGTCTCCGAGTTGGGGAAACCGCTCGTGCATCCAGCCTTGAAACTCTTCAGAAGCATGGATCATGCCAAGCGCTGTTGCCACAGCCTGTCTCGCATGTTTGGGATCGGCCAGGGGCGCGCCGAAGACGGCCATGACGGCATCGCCAATGAACTTGTCGATCATACCACCATGCGCCAGAATAATCTCGCAGACTTTGGAAAAATAGGCGTTTAAAAGCTCAACCACTTCCTGTGGGGCGAGTTTTTCACTCAACGTCGTAAAATTGCGGATATCGGAAAAGAGGATGGTGACTGTGGCCAGGGAACCGCCCGGCGCGGGAGGTTTGCCGCTGGCCAGGATGCCCGCAATGGCCGATTCGGACACGTATTTGCCAAAGGCATGGCGGATATGGGCCTTTTCACGTTCGCCACGGGTCAGGCGTACGGCGCTGGCCCCCGCCCAGGTCGTTATCAGACCGAAATCGAGGCCGGCCAGCGGCAGGAGCCACCCCTTGAGAAACAGTCCATACCCAAGACCAAAGGCGGCTATGCCGCAGCCGACCGTGGCCATGGCCGATCGTCCTGGCCCAAAGCGGGCGCAACACAGGGCGCACAGGGCCAAAAAGGGCAGCCAGGAAGCGGCAGCGCCGACCCGGCCAATCAGGGTCAGGTCCCGGCCGGACAACAAGGCTTCAATGATGTTGGCATGGATTTCCGGGCCGGGCATAAATTCCTTGGGCGCGCCGAAAAGCGGCAGGGAGTAAGGCGAGGCCAATCGGTCATGTGCGCCGTGGATATCAATGCCAAGGACAACCACTTTGCCGGCCAGAGCCTGGACCTGGGGATCTTTTAAGGCGTCCGGGGCTAGCAGTCGGGCGAAGCTGACATGTTTGAAGGTGCCGGGAGGCCCGGCGAACGGGATCGGGCGCGGGGTGAGGGCGGCCGGCGTGCCGAGGCCGGCCAGTCCCGGGGCTGTGGGCGCGGCCCGCCGTACCAGGGCGGTGGCGAAGGATAGACGTGGTTCCCCTTCAGAATACAGGGCTGGGGCGAAGCGGCGCACTACGCCATCACGATCGAGCGGCACGTTGGTCAGCCCCAAGTCGGACTCATGTCCGGGCAGGGCGAGTAGGTAGTCGGTCGCCGGCAGGCTAAACGTCGGTTCTCCGGATTCAGTTGAGACGCTGGCGGCCAGGATGGTTTTGCCTTTGGCCAGTTCCAACATGAACTCCCGGTCGAAGTCGCGACTGGTGTCGGCTCCGATGATATCCATCCAGGTGACGGGACTTAATGCCGGCTGGATATCCATGCCGATGGCCACCGCGCCGACTTCGCGCAAGCGGGCCAGCACTTTGGCGTACAGCGGCCCCCAAAAGACGAGGGGACGATCGGGTTCGGCTGTCAGAGCCTCGTCGTCGAGCAGGGCCACGGCGGCGTGGGTGGGTTCGAAGCGTTTTCCGGCCAGGACATGCCAGAGATCGGAGGTCCAGGCGTCCACGCGTTTGGCCGGTTCGAGGGTGGCGGTGAAAAGGCCGACGACAAGGGCGGCCAGGGTCAGGAACGTGTAGAAAATCTGTTTGAAATGCATGGGCTTTTTCGGTGCGTGGGGTGTTGGCTTGGGAGTTTGGATGCGTCCTTAAAGAAGTTGACGCAGTATTCCGTTTTGCCCCGCCGCCGTCCATGCAAAAATGCGACAGGCGTCCCTTTGGTTGAGGTGTAGAAGATACGAAAACGCCGGACCGGAAGAGGCTCCCGAACCGGCGTTTGATGTGGCGTTTCGTGCGAAACTTGGTTACTTGTCGAACAGTTTCTTTTTGCCTTCGATAAGCTCGGTCACGACACTCGGATCGGCCAAAGTCGAGGTGTCGCCCAGGCTGTCCACTTCGTTGGAGGCAATCTTGCGCAAAATCCGGCGCATGATTTTACCGCTCCGGGTCTTGGGCAACCCCGGCGCGAACTGGATGACTTCCGGCGCGGCAATGGGGCCGATTTCCTTGCGAACGTGCAGTTTGAGGGCCTTGAGCAACTCATCGCTTTCATCATAGCCGGATTTGAGAGTGACATAGGCGTAAATGCTTTGGCCTTTGATGTCATGGGGCATCCCGACAACAGCCGCTTCGGCAACCGTCGGATGCGACACCAGGGCGGATTCGATTTCGGCTGTGCCCATACGGTGTCCCGAGACATTTATGACGTCATCGACGCGGCCCATGATCCAGAAATACCCATCTTCGTCGCGTCGCGCTCCATCGCCTGATTCGTAGCAGCCTTTGAATCCAGCAAAATACTGCTGCTTGAAGCGGTCCGTCGCGCCCCAGATGCCACGCAACATGCCCGGCCAGGGTTTGCGGATGACCAGGAATCCGCCCTGATTAGGACCGACTTCTTTGTTTTCGACATCCACGATAACCGGGTCGATGCCAGGCAGGGGCAGCGAGGCCGACCCTGGTTTCAACGGAGTGGCGTAGGGCAGGGGCGAGATCATAAGACCGCCTGTTTCGGTCTGCCACCAAGTGTCCACGATTGGCAATTTTCCATGGCCGATATGCTCGTGGTACCACATCCAGGCCTCGGGATTGATGGGCTCACCGACCGATCCCAAAATGCGCAACGACGACAGGTCATGTTTTTGCGTCCAGGCCGGTCCCGATTTCATCAGCGAGCGGATGACCGTCGGCGCCGTGTAAAAAACATTGACCTTGAATTTCTGGCAAATTTGCCAGAACCGATCCGGAGCCGGGTAGGTGGGCACGCTTTCAAACATAAGCGAGGTGGCCCCAAGGGCCAACGGACCATAAACGATGTAGGAATGCCCTGTGATCCAGCCGATATCGGCCGTACACCAGTGGATATCGTCGTCATGCAGGTCGAAGACGATCTGGCTTGTATGGGCGGCGTAGGTCAGGTAGCCGCCGGTGGTGTGGTAGACGCCCTTGGGCTTGCCCGTAGAGCCGGAGGTGTAGAGGATGAAAAGTACATCTTCGGCGTCCATAGGTTCCGGCGGGCAGTCCCCTTCCACGTCATGGTCGGCCATGACGTCGTGCCACCAGAGGTCCCGGCCGGGCAACATTTCCACCTCGTTGCCCGCATGGCGCAGCACGATGCACTTTTCGACGCAGGCGCACTCTTTGAGGGCGTCGTCGGAGTTTGGTTTCAGCGGAATGGTTTTGCCGGAGCGGATGACCGCATCGCTGGTCACGAGCACCTTGGCGCCGCAGTCGTTGATACGGTCGCGCAGGCTGTGGGAGGAAAACCCGGCAAAGATGATGCTATGCGGTGCGCCGATGCGGGCGCAGGCCAGCATGGCGATAGCCAGTTCCGGCACCATGGGCAGGTACAGGCTGACACGGTCGCCTTTTTGAACGCCCATCTTTTTGAGCACATTGGCGAAGCGGCAAACCTCATCATGGAGCATCTGATAGGTGTAGGTGCGAACGTCTTTGTCGTCTTCGCCCTGCCAGATCAGCGCCGCCTTGTTGCGGCGTCCATCGGTCAAATGGCGGTCGAGGCAGTTATAGGCGGCGTTGAGCTGGCCACCGGCAAACCATTTGATCTCGGGTTTTTCAAAATCGTATTCGAGCACCTTGTCCCAGGGTTTGAACCAGCTTAACAGCTCGGTTGCCCGCTCGCCCCAATACCCGTCCGGGTCTTCAATGGAGCGCTTGTAGATGGCGCGGTACTCGTCCAGGCTCTTGATGTGGGCGCGTTCACGGCCTTCGATTGGCGGCTCGAAAAGTCGCTGCTCCTGCATGAGGTTTGCGATGTTGTCGGCTGTCATGATTCCTCCCGCATGTGGGATTTGCGTCGATTTTTGGCGGAACCGCCACAGTCATGAGATCTGGCGGGTATTTTGTGTGACGTTTGCAGCTATTACATACCTGTATTGGCTCGAATAAAAAAGACCGTTCACCGAGAAATCTCCGCCGTTCGTCGAGGAGACCGGAGGACAGGGGATCGCGGCGGGCAGGGTCGGGGCGGAACGGGGAAAAAAAAACGCCGCGCGACTTAAATGTTGCGCGGCGTTTTTGACAGGTATGGGCAGTGGAACGTGCCAGGGCGTTTATACAGGCGTCAGCGTTATTCGTCCTGGGGCGCTTCGGCGGATTCGGGAGTTTCCTCGGGCTTGATGTGGTCACTCCAATAAATCAGCCGCTGGCAGTTGGGGCAGCTTAAAATCTGGATGCCCTTTTGCAGCTCGATAAAAGACTGCGGCGGAATGGAAATATGGCAGCCCGAGCAGATGCCGGCGTCGACCGGGACGATGACCGGATTTTTCAGGCGCGAACGGATAAACTCGTAGCGCTGCAAAATGGGTTTGGGCACGGCTTGTCCGGCTTCCTGGCGTTGGGACACCAGCCCTTCCAAACGGACTTCGGCCTGTTTGATACGGGCATTGAGGCTCTGACGGGCGATGACCAGTTCGGCATCGAGTTCTTTGGAGCGCACCTCAATGTCTTTCAGCTCCTGATTCTGTCTGGTCAGCTCTTCGTTGACAGTGATTTTTTCTTCTTCCCGGCCACGATTTTGTTTTTCGAGGTTGTCCATCTCACGCATCATTGCATGATATTCCTTGGTATTGCCCACCTGCATCATCTTGCTTTTGCTTTTCTTCAGGCGCACGGAGTCGCTTTCGATCTCCGTATCGAGGCGTTTTTGCTGGTCATTGAGGTATTTGAGTTTGTCGCGGACGACCTCGGCGCTGACCTCAATCTCCTGGCGGCGCTTTTCGAGCTCGGTAATCTGCTGGGGAGCCCGTTTGAGTTCCTCCTTGAGGAGGACGATTTCGTCGTCCACCTTCTGCAAGACCACCAGTTGTTCGATCTGTTTCAAGTACATGACTGTTCTCCGAGTGGTTATTCGGTCCGGGCGGTGTGCGGTCCCTCCGGATAATGCGCCGAAAACGGGTCGTTTCCGGAAAAATAACGGACCTGTGGCCCGGCATTGCCGAAGGTTTTGGCCAGATCGTCGGCGAACGTCCGCAACATGACCTCTTCCAAGGAAAAGTGTCCGACATCGACGAGCAGGCATCCCCGGGGGACGGCCTGGGCCTGATGATATTTTACGTCTCCGGTGAGGAAGACGTCGGCTCCGGCGGCAAAGGCGCGGCCCGCCATATCCGCACCGGAGCCGGGGCAATAGGCCAGGGTGGCGACGGTTTTGGGCTCCGTGCCGACATGCACGAAAAAGCGTCGCGGCAAAAGCGTGGCTAATTGCTTTTCAAGGATCGCATAGGGCGTCGGGGCCGGCAATTCGCCAATGAGCCCATAGCCATAGACGTCGGCTGGTTCCAGAAGCTCGACCATGGACAGTCGGGTGGTCTCCAGGCAGGCGGCGGCCAGATTGGTCTCCACAGCGCTCCGCATGGACTGGGAAAACGTGGCGTCAAGCAGGTTCGGACCGAGGACAACGGGAACCACGCGGGGCAGGCCTGCCAGGGCATTCCGGCATTCGACGATGTTTTTGGGCACATGCCAACGGGCTTGCAGGTAAGGGACGCATCCCGCCGGTTCCAGAATGTTGCAGTTGCGAAGCCCAAGAGCCGCCGCCAGCCAGCCGGCCGGGCCATCTGTCGCCACGTCGAGCGAGGTATGGGCGGCATAGAGCCAGCTTCCCCGGCCAAACACCAGGCGCAGGACGCTATGATAGTCGTCGATGCGGTCCGGCAGACGGGGGGAAAGCAGCAATGGGTGATGGGTCAGGATCAGGGAGGCTCCCCAGTCCAAGGCCGCTTCGACGACGCCGGGCAAGGGGTCCAGGGCCAAGGCCAGCCGGTCGCAGTCCGTAACCGTGCCGGCGATCTGCACACCCGAATGATCCCAACTCGCGGCACGTCGCGGATCAGCGGTGCGCTCAATGATGTTGATCAGTTCTTGTATGTGCATGGCGCAATGAAAAAGGCGCTTTCCAAGGCCCCTTGGGCGGAAAAGCGCCTTTGTAGCATCCCCCGGATCGCCTTAATGGCTACGAAGGCGTTGCCGGGACGTTTCGCTGGGTTAGCCATGTATCCTCGTGGTGGGCCCACCAGGATTCGAACCTGGGACCTGCCGGTTATGAGCCGGAGGCTCTACCAACTGAGCTATAGGCCCATACTGCATTGTGAACCAATGTTCATAAATCGGCGTGCGGCGTGGTGTCAAGTCCCGCGGCCAGATGACCACAGCTGCCGCATCGAGGACATTCGCGGCGAGTACGTATTGCCAATTTTTTGCCGGGCATCAGGAACCGGACTGGCCCAGACGCTCCTTGACGTGGGCAATGGCCGCCCGACCGGCCTTGGCCCCCTCGCCGACGGCCACGCTGATCTGCATGAAATGTCCGACACAATCCCCGGCCGCAAAGACGCCCGGTATATTGGTTTTTTGTTCGTGATCCGCGTCGATAAACGCCCCCTTGGTCAGGACTCCCAGGGTTTTGGCAAAGTCGAGAGCCGAGGCCTGTCCCATGGCCACGAACAGTCCTTCCATGGGGATTTCCGTGGCATCCTCCAGAATGGCGGCGGACAGGGCTGGTTGTCCCGACAGACGTACAATTTTTTTTGTGGAGACGACAATACCGGCCGCGGCCAGCTTTTCGGCGAATCCGTCGCCCATCTCCGCGGTCTTGCCCTGGGTGAAAATGCCTACGTCGCTTGTGAAGTTGGTCAGTTCCAGGGCTTGGTTGGCGGCGTAATTGCCTTCGCCGACGACAATCACCTTGTGGCCCCGATAGAAAAAACCGTCGCAGCTCACGCAGTACGAAACGCCCTTGCCCTCGTACTCGGCGATATTGGCAATGCCGGGCCGCACCCGATTGACGCCGGCGGCAATAACAACGGCCTCAGCCGCGTATTCCCCTTGGTCGGTTTTACAGACAAAGGAGCCATCCTCGGCCATATGCACGGTCAGTACCCGTTGGCAGACCAGACGGGCGCCAAAGCGTTCGGCCTGGTGCATGCCGCGGGCTATCAGTTCCCGCCCGGAAATAGTTTCCGGAAAACCAAAATAGTTGTCGATGTCGTAGTCTCCGGCGATTTTCGGTTCACAGCCGGCGACCACCGTGTTCATGCCGGCCCGGGCCGTATAAATGGCTGCGGAAAGACCGGCCGGGCCGGCCCCAATAATAAGGCATTGCGTACGTTCCATAAGAACTCCTCGTTACAGGTCCGGAGTGGGGCATGCCCCGTCACCGAGCCCGTTGTAGTCCAAACAGATCGGCTCGGACAAGCCGCATGGCCCGATTTCGGTTCTGCGGCGGACTTTGGACAGCGTTGTCATGGCATCGTCCCTCACGTAAGATGTGACATGTCGTTTCATTGGCAAGTCCCCTGGCCTTTTTTCGAAACGCCGTACGGCGCGGGGGCACGAAATGCCCATGGGACAACAGACCACGCCGTTTCCCGCGTGAGGAGACTGCCGTCGGCTGTCCTTGAGACCTATCACGGGAGGATGCTGCCATGGACTTTACCGCCAAGGACGGGCTCAATAACGTTCTGACGGGGCCTGACACACTATATCAAAAAGCCCCGGTCATGCTCCATTCCATTGATGGGGTGGGGCGTTTGCTTTCGGTGAATGCCCGTTGGCTGGAAACCATGGGCTACGAAGCTTCAGAGGTGATCGGTCGATATCTGGGCGATTTTTATACCGAGCAGGCGCGGGCGGCTTTGCACGAGAATTTGCCGCGATATTTTCGCACCGGCCACATTGTGGAACAGCCCTACCAGATGGTGACCAAGGACGGTCGCGTACTCGATATCCTGCTTTCTTCCATCGGAGAATACGATGTCTCCGGTCAGTTCGTTCGATCCCTGGCAGCCTGTGAGGACGTCACCGAGCGACGCCGGGCGGAGCGGGCGTTGGCGGCCAGTGAGGAATTGTTTCGTATGGCCTTTGAAAGCGCCAATGAAGGCTTGTGCATTGTGGCCACGGATGGAGCGCTTTTGCGGGTCAACGAGGCGCTGTGCCGTTTTTTGGGTTACGACGCGCAACAACTGTTGTCCATGACTGTGAATGACTTGGCTGATGGTCCGGACCAGGCGGTCAGCCCTCGGCATATCAGCTTGGCATTGGCCGGGGTCAAGGAGCAGTTTCGTTTTGAAAAGCGCTATCGCCATGCTTCGGGACGCGAAATTTGGGGTCGGGTTTCGGCCCGGCTGGCCCGCGATGCCAGCGGCGCTCCCTTGTATTTTATTTGTCATGTCCTGGATGTGACCGAGGCCCGGCATAACGCCGATCAATTGGAACTGCACGCCCAAACCCTGGAAGCCCTGCTGCATCTTACCCATCTGCGTGACGTCTCTTTGGAAGAACTTGGCGCGTACGCCTTGTCCAGGGCCGTCGAGCTGACCGGAAGCCAATCCGGTGTGTTGGCCATTTTCGATCCGGCTGTAAATGCCTTTCGGCTTTTGGCCTCGTGTCCGGCTGCCTTGGCTGCCTTCGGGCTGCCACCCACTGCGACGATATTGACGCCTGCCGCCGTTGAATCCTTCGCCTCGTCCTGGCGGAAAGGAGAACCGGTGGCCGCCAATGTTCCTGGCGGACCTGAAATGTCGGTACACGACCGGTATTTGGTCGTGCCGGTATGCGATGAGCATCCTTCCCGGTTGCTTTTGGCCGTCGTGGCCAAGGCTGATCCATACGACGCCGCCGATACGCATCGGTTGGCGCTTTTGGGAGAGGGGGTACTCGGCCACGTCAAGGAGCGCTACCGGGAGCGGGATTTGGATCAGGCCAGACGGCAGGCCGAGGCGGCCAGTCAGGCCAAAAGCGGATTTTTGGCCAATATGAGCCATGAGATCCGCACGCCGTTATCCGGCATTATCGGTTTGACCCAGATGACGTTGACGCAAAATCCCAGGCCGGAACTGCGGGAAAATCTGGAGTTGATTCTTGATTCTTCCCGTTCGCTTCTGGCCATTGTTAATGACATTTTGGATTTTTCCAAAATCGAGGCCGGCAAAATGGAATTTGTGCCGGTGGATTTCGACCTGCGTGAAACACTTGATCGGACCATGAAGCCGTTTCAATTTTCCGCGCGGCAAAGAGGGCTTGGGCTTTCCGTGCGCATCGCTCCGGATGTGCCCGAGGTGCTGCATGGCGACCCCGACCGTATTATGCAGGTGGTGCGCAATCTTGTCGGTAATGCCTTGAAATTTACTGAGCAGGGCGAGGTGGCGTTGGCCTTTCGCCTGCTGCGTCCGGGCGATCCCATGCTGGTTGAGTGCACAGTGCATGACACCGGTATCGGGATTCCCGAGGACCGCCTGCCAGAGCTTTTTCAGATTTTCAATCAATTGGAATCCAGTCGGACCAAACGGTTTGGCGGCACGGGGTTGGGGCTGGCCATCAGCCGCCGGTTGGTGGAGATGATGGGGGGGGCCATCACGGTAGAGAGTCAGGCCGGGCAGGGCAGTTCCTTTACGTTTACAGTTTCCCTGCGTCCGGCCCAGGAGGCGTCTTTGGAGGGCGTCTCACAATCCGTTGTTCTCCAACCTGGGGGCTTTGCCGGTTTACGGGTGCTTCTGGCCGAGGACAATCAGGTCAACAGACTTTTTTTAAAACACTTTCTCGCGGAAGCAGGCTGCACGGTCCGCTTGGCTGGTTCCGGCGGCGAGGTCTTGGCGCTTTTGGCTCAGGAGGCGGCTGATTTGGTCCTTATGGATATCCAAATGCCGGAAATGGATGGAGCCGAGGCAACCCGTCGTATTCGCAAGGGGGAGGTTGGCCAATCCCTTCGGGGGGTCCCTGTGGTGGCTCTGACGGCTTACAGTATGAAAGGGGATCGGGAACGTTTTTTGTCGGCCGGACTTGATGATTACGTTTCCAAGCCCGTGGATGTAGATGAATTATTTATGGTCATGCGTCGGGTGCTGGAACGCTCCGGGAAGCGTCTCGGAGTCGGTGAGCCAGCGTCCGTACCTCCTATGGATATGGCGTATTATGAGCAACGGGGCAAAACCGGCTTCGCTCGGGAAATTTGTCGGATGTTTTTGACGGAAAGTCCGGTAATGGTGGAGGCGTTGGCGAAAGCCTTGGAGGCAGAAGATTGGGCTGCGGCCGGGGATGCCGCCCACCGGTTGCTTGGGATGGCCGTGCCGCTTCGGGCTCGTGGTTTGACCGAGGGGGCCCGCCGGTTGCAGGAAGCCGGGTTGTCTGGGGATGCGGCTGGATGTCTGGAAGCTGGCAAAATTGTGCAGGACGAATTGAAACGCATCCAAACCGCGATCCGCAAAATTTTGGATTAGGTCTTTTCCCGGCTGTGGGGTCTGGGGAAAATCATTTTCCGTCGCGGGGGCCGGGGCAGAGCCCCGATTTTTCCCCGCATCTCCCCTCTGTCGTCTCTATCCTACCAAATCCAGAAAAAAGGCCGCGCCACCATCGGTGCCTCCGGCGAGCTGTCGTCCGTCCGGCGACCATGTCAGGCAGGTCACCTTACGGCTTTCGAGTAAAAGCAGCGGGGCCGCATTTTTGTGTTCAAGACTGCCGAGAAAGACGATGCCCCCGTCAAAGCCGCCGGCGACAAGCGGGAGGACCGGATGAGCGGCCACAGCCCCAAGCAGGCCATGTTCAAAAGCGCCAAAGACCGTCGCTTCCCGGGCCGAGGGATCCACTGCGGCGCTGACGGGCCAGCCGACGAAGGCCTGCTCGCCACCAGTCCACAGCATGTCGCCCTCGTGGGAAAAGGAAAGACAGCGCACTTTGGTCGGATAGCCTTCCAGCATATATCCGGCGGCCTGATCCAGGTCGTAGACGCGCACGCTTTTGTCCTGCGTGGCGCAGGCCATCTTGCCGCCATCCGGTGAGAAGACCAGGATCAGGTTGGAGCCTGCGCCTTCTAATCGATTTCCCTGGGTTTCCGGACGCGGTGGGGCATAGAGCGTGACGCCGTCATAATGGGAGGCGGCCAACGCGCGTCCGTCCGGGCTTACCGCCAATCCACCTATGGTGCTTGGCAGCTCCGGCAAAAGGTGCGGCGTAAGTTCGTCACCGGCAAAAAGAATGATCTCTTTGCCTTTGGCGGCCGCCAGGACTTTCCCCGTGGCGCAGGCGGCCACATGTTCGATCCATTGTCCGGGGAAGGCGGCCAATTCCCGGGTCGCGCCGTCATAGCCGGTCAGGACAACGCGTCCATCATCCCCACCGGAGAGAAATCCCTGGGGGCCGCCGGCCAGACACAGGGTCGCGCCCTGATGGGCCGAAGCGAAAACCGTTTCTCCCGTGGCCGGGGTATACAGAGCCACACATCCGTCGCCCAAGGCATAGGCGATGACCGCACCGTCGGGACTGAAGGCGCAACCTGCGACATAGGCTCCGAAATTCGTATTGCACAGACCAGGCAATTCTTTGTCCGGCGCAAAGCTCATGACCGTTCCTCCCCGGCCGCACAAGCGGCCAGTCCCTGCTGCAGCATGTCATGATCCAGCCCGCGTCCGATGAACACGGCCCGGCTGACGCGTTTTTCACGTTCTTCCCAGGGCGTGCCCCAGGCGGTTTCCAGATACATGTGCACACCCTGGAAGACGAATCGTTGTTTGGCCCCGGATACGTGCATGATGCCTTTACACCGATAGATCGTTTGTCCGTATTCCCGCAGAAGCTCATTAAGGAACGTGCCCAGACGCGATGGGTCAAGCGGCGCGTCGAACGAAAGGCTGACGCTTTGAATGCCGTGATCGTGCTCATGAGAGTGCCCCCCCGCCGGCCCGGCGGATCCGGGCGCGCCAAACAGCAGGCGGCTGATGTCGAAAGCGTTGCGATCGAGGAGCTTGGCGATGGGCACTTCACAACGGGCGGCGGTAACGATTTCGGCTGTATCGTTTATGCGGCGCACGGTCCCCTTGATGGTATCGAGCGCCTCGGGCGTGACCAGATCGGTTTTATTGAGGATGACCAGATCGGCATAGACCACCTGCTCCAAGGCCTGACGATTTTCGGCCATATGGCGGGGAAAGTGGAAGGCGTCGACAACCGTGGTCACGGAGTCGAGACGGAAGGCGTCCTGGATATCTTCATCCATGGAGAATGTCTGGATGATGGCAGCCGGATCGGCCAGTCCGGTGGTTTCGAGCAAAATGGCGTCGAAGCTGCCCCGGCGTTTGATAAGCCCCCCGAGCACGCGGATCAGGTCGCCGCGCACCGAGCAGCAGATGCAGCCGTTGTTCATGAGGTAGATCTCCTCGTCAGAGGAGACGATGAGTTCATTATCGATGCCAATTTCACCGAATTCATTGACGATGACGGCAAAGTGACGGCCGTGGTTCTCGGAAAGGACGCGATTGAGAAGCGTCGTTTTGCCGGCGCCCAAAAAGCCGGTCAGGACCGTGACGGGAATAGCGTTCATGGTGTCCCCCGAAGTTGCAATACGGCGAGGGGGGTAGCACTAAATGTGGCAAAGGGCCAGTCAGGAGATACCCTGGTGGGACGGCGCAGATGGGACAGCCCCGCCAGATGAAGAGGATGTACAGGGGAGATTGGACAGAAAAAGAGCGAATCGGGGCTTTGCCCCGGACCCCACTGGGGGAAATGATTTCCCCCAGACCCCTTCGACAAACAGGATTCGCGCAGGGAGGGGGCAGTGTTGGAGAGGGGGAGATATGCAGGTGCAGAAGGCAGGAGAAAGGCATGGGGCTGAGAAGGAGTTCGACGTCAGCTGTCCCCTCTGTGTACGGGACAGCTGACGCTCGATATTTATTGTCTGGTTGGAAATCGACCAAAACAAGATCGTTAGAGTGAAGCCTTTGTGGTTGTGAGGCTGGATTCAGCCTTCTTTGTAGACGGATTCTGCATCTGTTTAAACAAAGTCAACAAGTCGCCAAGTGTGGTGTCAATCCCTTTTTGAGCTTTAGTCGCAGCGAGATCTTTATTGGTGTCGATTTTATCAAGGGATGTAGCGAACACGAGGAGGTCGTTTTTGGAGTCAACTGCAGAACCTGTTGTCGTATTGACGTTTGTTCTTGTATTTGTCATACCGCGCGCGTCATCGACGGATTCTTCTTGTAAAGTAACTATTTTTTGATCTTGTATTTTATTGTCATGGTACAATTTTACAGAATGGCTGCTGCCATGTATATATTTATCATCCTTGTCTTCCGTTAACCCGGTTACGGTCTTAAATCGTTTGACGGGGGGGTGCGGATTTTCCCTAACTGTTAAAGAATCTTCCTGTTCGACTGCCAATTTCCCATCTGAATATAAGGAACTTTTCCATTGAATGCTCGATTCTCTATTCACGACTTGTGCGTTGGAAGGGCGTTTAACATCTTTGTATTTATCATTTTCTATATCATCAATCGTCGTTTTGAAAAATGCAGAGGGGTCAGTTTCTGCGTTATTTTTCCCCTTTGTGAGCAACTGTTCGGAATTAAGGGGGGTGTCTGTGGCGTATCCACCGCTATCCATGTTAAGCATTTCGTAAGTTGTTGCTCGAGTCGGTAGATTTGTGTCGGTTCTGTTTTTTCTTTTTGTCTCGTATGTCGCTTCGTCTGTTTTAATAAGTTTACCATCTTTATACCAACTTGTCTCATAATGTTGTTTTTGCATAAAATCTTTTGTCAATGATTCAGAAAAAGAAGAATGTTGTAGCATATTACCTTTTTCGTCATAGCTTGTTATATCTACTGATAGGCTGTTTTCTTGATTATCCAAACTGGTGTTTTGGTGCAGTTTTTTTCGACTAGTAGAGTTTTTTTCCGCAACACGTTGATCTATTATAGCTTCTTTTGATACTTTTCCGTTTGAATATTCAGTAATTGTTGAATAGTATGATATCCCGATTCTATCCTCTGTGGTCTTCTCTGTGAGCTCTTCTAGACTCGTTGCGTCGCGCTCCATCCCATCTTCTCCCGTAACTCTTCCAAAGTATTTTGCGTCAACATTCATGGAATCATGCATTTCGAGAGATATTTTCCCGTCTTTGTATGTATATGTATCGCGTGTCATTGTTGCATATGAATTTGTCCCAGTAGACTCTATATTATTACTAAGCGATGTATGCATGTGGCGGATTAACTTCCTGTCATCTCCATAAGTGTCTGTGTCACAGACAACTCCATCTTTTGTAATGACCCCGGTTTTTTTTTGGATAATCTTGTCGTTATCGTATTCAAGAACCGTTAATTTTGAATCCTTTATGGTTGTTATTTGTTTGTGGCCATTTTCAAGAATGGTTGTACCTTGTTTTAAGCCGAATTCTGTTTCCCATCTGCTTGCTCCTTCTGTGCTTTTGCTACTTTCCGATTGAGAGGTTGCCGTCGTTTGCTCCAAGAGGGCTTTGGCTTGATCCGATATGCTAATGCTGTCTGAGGATGCTTGTGTGAGTTTTGCGCCTGTCGTCGACGTCGTGTTCGATTTGTGGTTGGCAAAATTCGCGTTGAACGTGGTTGTACTGGTGGCGAGGGTTGTGAGGAGTGATTGGGTGGACATGAGTGGCTCCTGTCTGGATGTCGGCTGTTCAGGAAGATTGATAAGACGATGGCCTGTCCTGCTGTTTTGAAATTTTTGAAGTTTTTCTGCGGATATCTGGCTGGTTTTCCGATGGTTTGTGTATTTTTTTTGCCTGTAAAAATTGAATACTTGTAATTAAAATCGGTTACAACGATAAAAAACTTTAGCTTTTTGCCAGAGTTTTTCCCATTTCAGGAGGTGGGGGTTATAGAAAAATGCTATGTGACAAAAATGGAAAAAAAGAACGCCGCCCCTTGGAGAGAAGGAGCGGCGAATGGTCCACGTCGGGAGAGGGGGCGGCCGACGCGGGCCAAAGAGGGGAGCGGCGACAGGCCGATTCTTTTAGGTCTGGCGGCTCCAGTGAGGTTTACTCGTCCACCTTCCCAATTGTGGTGACGCAATAGACTTTATCCCAAGAAAAATACGTGTTTGACGTTTCTTCGCCCATCTTTTGGGTGATGCGAATAAACTCGTCGCCAAGGAAAAGTGTTGCGTTTTCGAAGAGTTTTCCGTCGTTGACCTGGATCTTTACACCGTTGCGGAGCTTGCGCGAGAGGGTGCCATGGACCGGGGAGGATGCGTATTCAAAGACTTTTTCCAAGGTTTGCTTTTGCATCTTTAGTGAGCTCCTTTTGACAAAAAAGATAATTTTTAGCTCGGATATCACTTAGCGGTTTCGCTACAAAAATCAACGACAAAAATGGCGTTCTAAGAGGTAGCGTCTCTAAAGAAAGGATAAAATAGTATTACAGAATATTAATTTCTATAAATCGAACTGAAACCAAGAGGCAGCGTGGAGTTGTCATTGGAAAGGGAGATTATTTTGTAATGATATTCTGTATAAAAATGCTAATATAGAGATAGGTAATGGAAATTTTATAATATAAAACTAGAGATTAGTACGAAATATTAATTGTATTATATAATATTATCTTATTAACAATGGAGTATAATGAACGGTAAAAATGATAATTTGAAATAATACTATCATTTTTCTGTGTATTAAGATGTGTAACTGGAGGCCTGATCTATTTCTTTAAATTTGTTGCAAGAGCATGTGCAGTTCTCGATAAAACGCATCCTTGGCTTGGCGCTCCCGCCAGGGTGTATGTCCACAGTGTGCCAGTTCAATACAGAAAAAATCTTTGACACATTGGGATAAAGGATCTCGCACTCCGGCAATCGGATGCGGGTCATACGAGCCATGAATGGCGCGGAGAGGGCAACGGAGTGTGCCCGCGCGGCGCAGCAACTCCCCAGACTGCCGCAATGCTGCCGCTTCAGGCCAAACCTTTGCAAAAATGTCTGCTTGAAAATTAACTGGAGTTTCGTTTTCTTCGGCTTCGTCGAGGTCGTAGATATCCGACTGGGACAACAGTGCGCCAAGACGTTTGAAACTGGTGTTGTCCAGGTGTCCTTGGGCAAGCAGAGCGAGCGTTTCCTGTCGAGCCGCCAGGGGAAGGCGTTCCAGGCGTGTAGGGAGGATAGAAGCGGCAAAGTGGTCAGTAAACGGAGCACTGGAAACCAGGATGAGCGCATGGACGAGGTCCGGATGGTGTGCGGTCAGCAGTGTTCCGAGCCATGCCCCCCAGGAATAGCCGATGAGGGTCATGGGACAGGCTCCGTTGGCCTTCAGGCTGGCGGCCAATTCCTCGACCTGTTCTGCAACGGAAAAGCCGGTCTGCAAGGGTTCAAGCACCCCATAACGTTTGCCAAGTTCCCGGGCTACCGGGGCCACCTCTCCGGCTCCCCCTGGTCCGCCGTGGAGGACGGCAATTTGAAAGGGGGGCGAACCGTAGCATCTGGGATTGATCTGGGAAGCTTGCTGTGTAGGCATAGAATTATATCGTCCAAAGGAGGGGAAGGGACCGGTGCAACGGAGATTGTCTCGGTGGCCGGTATTGAAAGGAACCAGGGAGAGGGGACAACGGACGGCCTACCTCTCCCTGGAATGAGACAATGTCTTTTATGCGCCTGAAAACAAAAATTCTCTTCGCGAAGGTACTCGATGCGCTTCCTTAGGAGAATATGATCACTCGAATATCTTGCATTTGTTGTCCGACTGGCGCGAACCTAGGCCGTCTTGGATTCGGGACGCATGGACAGGACCGGGACCTGGGCTGTTTTGATGACTTTTTCGGCGACGGATCCGAAGAGAATTTTGTCGATGCCTTTACGACCGTGTGTGCCAAGCACAATCAGGTCTGCGCCGACCTCGTCGGAAGCCTTGACGATCTCTTCGGCCGCATACCCTGAAACCACACGGCCTTCCACCGCCACACCCTTAAAGTATTCCGCGATAAACGAGTCCATGGTGTCTGAAGCGCCATTGACGATTCCGGAAACAAAATCGTCAATGTAGCTGGCCTGGACATGGAACTCCACATACTGGGTCAGAGACGGCGCGACGTAGAGGGCCACGATTTTGGCTCCATAAGCCTCGGCCAGGGTTTTGGCGTATTCGGCTACTTTGGGACTAACTTCCGAAAAATCCAGTGCACACAAGATTGTTTTGATCTGGATCATGGCCTTGCTCCTCATCTTTTGCGGGTTACTCACGAGAAGATCGTAGCATGATGAAAAAAAAAGTGAAAGATGCTTTTGACGACACGGGGTTATCGACTTGCAAGAACCCGTTTTTGCCGATAGCGCTCGATAGGATCGGCCACCAGTTTGTTGAGCGCCAGACAAAAAAGAACAGTGCCAATCAGGGTCAGGATGGGGAGATGTTTTGGGCCGGAGAAGTATTCTGTGAGGAGGATGATTGTTCCGTGGGCAATGTAGATTGGATAGGATAATTCTCCAATCATCCTGTCAAAATGGACTTTTTTCGTCAGGAGAAAGAGGAAAGGAATTGAGCCCAGTGTCGCGGCATACAGAAAAATTTCCTTCCCTATGATTCCAGGCAACCATTGATAAAAGAGAAGGAAGCTCAAATAGAATCCATAAATCGTCCACAGAATGCGACGGGGGATAGGCTTTGTTTTCAGTGCGGCATACAGACGATAGGCAAAGATCCCGAGGAGAAAAAAACCGAACTCTGCAGGGAAGAAGCGCTGCTTCCAAGGATCCGCTGGGAAATTTTCCAATGTAAGCGTCGTGCGCAAAAGAAAACTTGCGGCGACCAAAAGAGCCAGAAAACCATTACTGCGACGAACCAACCACGGTGCCATGAAGTAAAATACAAGTTCCAAGGAAACCGTCCACGCCTGGGGGATCAGCAGAAAATGCCAGGCCGGTGTGCCTTGGTAAAGGGCGTCCCGGGCAAATGTTAACGCGCCACTCTCCGTCATATGACTGAAAAAAAGAAGATCCTGTCCTAAAATCGTGAAATTTGCCCCGGCCATGGTGAGGATTGCCGAGGGGCGCAAGGTGGTCACCCATGTTTTCCATGCCCCCAGCAGGAGCGCGGTATGGAGGTACTCGAGAAAAAAAAGGGAGACCAGCAGGGAAAATAGCAACATTACCCAGTATAACGGAAAAATGCGGAGCAGTCTGTTGGTGTAAAAAAGTCGAAGCTGTTCACGGCCAGTATATTTTTCTGACAGAATCAGAGACATATAATAGCCTGAGATAATAAAAAAAATTTTTATCGCCATGTACGCGTCAGTAAAAGTACATCCAAACAGCGGTCCCGTGTGATTGATAACCACAGTGACGGCAAGCAGAAATCGAACCAGACCCATGTCGCGTTATTGCCTCGTCTTCTATGAACCCTTGATTTCATGCCCGATCGGCGGGGCAATCGATAAAGCCCCCAGATTGTCCGATATCGCAATCTGCGAGAGATATGGCCGGGGAGGGCCCCCGGCCATGGCAGTTGTCGTTTACCCTTTGAGGGCTTTGGTCAGTTTTTCTTTGTCGTTGCTGAAGAGCTTATAATTAATAGCGTCTTCCAGGGCCTGGAAGCTGGCTTCAATCACATTGTGGGAGACGCCGACCGTCACCCAGCGGCGGTTGGCATCGCCACTTTCCACCAGGACTCGGACATGGGAGGCCGTACCGCAACCGCCCCGACCGCAGTCCTCCTGCTTGGCTCCCGAGAGCACCCGGACCTTGAAATCGAGCAGACGCATCTCGGCTAAGCGGGGGTAAAACCCGCTTAAAGCTTCACGAATGGCCTTGTCCAGGGCGTTGATCGGGCCGCGCCCTGTGGAGGCTGTGTGCTTCACCCGACCGCCCACTTTGATCATCACTGTGGCTTCGGTCAACGGCTCTTCACGATCATAGACGTTGTCGTCAAGGATCCGGTAACGCTCCACGGTAAAATAGCTACGGGCTCGGCCAAGAACCCGGTTCAGCAGCAATTCGTATGAGGCTTCGGCTGCCGAGTATTCATAGCCCAGAGCTTCGCGTTCCTTGATGGTGGTAAGGAGCTCCAGCACGAAGGGATCGTTTTTATCAAGTTCGAAACCGAATTCCCTGGCTTTATATAAAATGTTGCTCTGTCCGGACAGGTCTGAAAGCAGCACCCGCCGGACATTGCCCACGGATTCGGGGATGATGTGTTCGTAGGTAATGGGATTTTTTACTACGGCGCTGACATGGACGCCGCCCTTATGGGCGAACGCGCCGTCGCCGACGTAGGGCTGGCAGGAAGGCGGGGCCTGATTGACCATTTCCGATACAAAGTGGGCCACCGGGGTCAAAAGAGGCAATTTGCCGTCGGGCAGACAGGAAATATCACGCTTCAGAATCAGCGAGGGAATGATGGAGCATAGGTTGGCATTGCCGCAGCGTTCGCCAAAGCCGTTAATGGTGCCCTGCACCTGGATCGCGCCGAGTTCGATGGCTTCAAGGGCATTGGCGACGGCGACGCCTGAATCGTTGTGCGTATGAGCACCGAATTTGGCTTCGGGCAGGGCGGCGGTCACCGTGCTCATGATCCGGCGAAAGTCACTGGGGAGCGTCCCCCCATTGGTGTCGCAAAGGACCAGCACATCGGCACCGGCCTTAAAGGCCTGGCGCAGAACGGCCATGGCGTAATCGGGATTGGCTTTGTACCCGTCGAAAAAATGTTCGGCGTCGAAAAAAAGTTCCCGGACGTTCGGGCGTAGGAAGGCCAGGGAGTCGCCCACTAGCTCCAGATTCCGGGGCAGCGTTGTCCCCAGCGCCTCGGTGACGTGAATATCCCAGGATTTGCCGAAAATAGTCACAACCGGCGCGCCGGATTCGACAAGGGCCTTTAAGTTCGGGTCGGTGGTCGCCGTGCCTCTATGATTATGCGTGCTGCCGAATGCGGCAATACTGGCGGTTTTCAGGTTGTAGTTCTGGATCTCCTCGAAAAACCGTTTATCCGTGGGATTGGATCCCGGCCAACCGCCTTCAATATAGGCGACGCCGAGTTCGTCCAGCTTGAGTGCAATGCGCAGTTTGTCCTCGGTGGTGAGGCTGATGTCTTCGGCCTGGGTTCCGTCGCGCAATGTGGTGTCGTATATGGAGACGCGTCGCATAAGCTATCCTGATTCCACTTGGCAGGGGCGAGGCCAATGCTGGGCCGCGTCCCTGCCATGGTTGCAAAGGCTGCGAACAAGGGGAAGGGGCCAAAACAGATTTTCACAGGAAACTCTGCGGCTGCGCGACCCTCTGTCAAGAGCCTTTCGTTCGTGAACCGCATTGCAGCGGTTCGCGAAATTGGTCTCGCTAGCAGACCTTGGTCGGCTCTTCAGACAGCCCGAAGGCGTCGTGCAGGGTCCGAACCGCCAATTCAAGATATTTTTCTTCAATAAGGCAGGTAATTTTAATCTCCGAAGTGGCAATCATCAGGATGTTGATGTTTTCCTTCTTGAGTATCGTAAACATCGTGGAAGCTACGCCCGCGTGGCTGCGCATGCCGACGCCGATGACCGAAACTTTGCAGACGTGCAGGTCGTGCTGTACCTCTTCGTCCCCGATAACCGGACGCAGTTGTTCCAGAATTTCGAGTGTCTTGTCGAGATGGGCCCGGCAGATGGTGAAAGTCATGTCCGTGCGGCCGTCGCGTCCGGTATTTTGAATAATCATATCCACCAGGACACCGGCTTCAGCGATGGGGGCGAAAATAGAGGCGGCGACACCTGGTTTATCGATGACATTCCTGACGGTAATGCGACATTGGTCCTTGTCATAGGCGATCCCTGAAACCAGGACGTCTTCCATTTCCGTATCCTCCGAGGTGACCAGGGTGCCAGGGTCGTCGGTAAAGGTCGAACGAACCCGGACCGGCACGTTGTATTTCTTGGCAAGCTCAACCGAACGAATCTGGAGCACCTTGGCTCCCATGCTGGAGAATTCGAGCATCTCATCGTAGGAGATGCGTTTCATCTTGCGGGCGTTGCTACACAGATTGGGGTCCGTGGTATAGACGCCGTTGACATCGGTATAGATTTCACAAACTTCCGCATTCAGGGCGGCGGCCAAAGCCACGCCCGTGGTGTCCGAACCGCCCCGTCCCAGCGTGGTCAACCGGCCATGGCAGTCCACGCCTTGAAAACCGGCCACCACCAGTACATCGTAGTCTTCCAAAAGGGATTGCAGGTGCTGGGTATCGATTTCCATAATCCGCGCCCGACAGAAATTGGAATTGGTGGTGATGGGGATCTGAAAACCCAGCAGGGAGCGGGCGCGAAGGCCGGCATCCTTGGCCAGCATCGTGAACAGCGCTACAGAAGTCTGCTCTCCGGTGGTGACGAGCGCATCCAATTCGGCCGGATCCGGGCAGGAGGAAAATTCCCTGGCCAGACCAAGGAGCCGATTGGTTTCGCCGGACATGGCCGAAAGAGCCACCACCAGTTTGTAGCCGGCGGCATGGGCTTTTTGAACCCGTTCAAGGACCATGCGCATGCGCTCCAGCCCTTTGACCGACGTTCCGCCATACTTTTGTACTAAAATTCGCATGGTTGCCTCCAAATGGACCAGGAGTGGCAAAACCCTCCTGGAGTATCGTCAGGCCATCAGGTCGGGGCAGGCGCGGGCTAGAGCATTTCGCGCCGCGAGACCGCGTCCGCCAAAGGCCGTCACTCGGCAAAGCCGGCCGATTGCGGCCGGAAGCCAGTCTATCTCCAAACGATCGACCGGCAGGATGGCGCTGGTCAGATATTCGGCCCATTCCACGATCAGGATGGCATCTTGATCGGCTGCGGCCTCCAGGTGCTCCTCGACGGAGGGATCCCCGCTGGGGATCCGGTAGAGGTCCACATGGTAGGTTTCGGGCCGGGTGGGATAGACATTGACAATGTTAAAACTCGGACTGGCCACCTCGGCGTCTTCACCGCCGGGCAGGGTTTCAGCCAGACCGCGAACGAGAGTGGTTTTGCCCGATCCGAGGTCGCCGCGCAAGAGAAGGGCCGCCCGGTTGGTCGGATCGGATACAATCACCGCCAGAGCGCGGCCAAGCGCCAAGGTGGCTGCCTCATCGGGCAGTCGCAAGAGCAGGGATTGACTCGGATCCATCGCGTTGAATTATTTCTTTTCAAGCAGGGTGCTTAACACATCCCGCATGCCGACGATGCCAACGATTTTGCCGTCGGAAACCACGGGAATGGTGTGATAGCCCTTGTCGGCCATCAGGGAGGCCACTTCATCAAGGTCGGTTTCCGGCGTCACCGTGGTCGGATTGCGGGTCATGGCATGCGCGGCGGTAATGGCCGAGATCTTTTCCACTTCCCGGTCCAGATCTTTCATGGAGCCCAGAGGAATAAATCCATCAAGAAGGGAAAAGACCGAGGGCAGGGAAAGTCTTTTCTGTTGGGCCACCAGATCGGCCTGGCACAGAATGCCGGCCAGCTTTCCGGTGGCGTCGAGGACAGGCAGGCCATTAAAACCCTTTTCAAGCAGCAGCTTGGCAGCCTGACTGATTTCCATGTCTTGGGTGATGGTGACGACTGTGCGGGTCATCACGTCCTTAGCTTTGAGCATGCATTACTCCGTGAGGGCGCGGGGCAGCATGTCAGCGATTTCGGAAGCCAGATTGCCCCGCGCAGGGTAGGCTGCGGCAAGACTTTCGCCGCAGCGCCCATGCCAATACACCGCAAGGCTTGCGGCGAGCAAGGGGGAAAGGGCCCGGGAAAGCAGGTTGGCCATCAGTCCCGACAGGACGTCCCCCGAACCGCCAACGGCCAGATTCGGGGCTACGATGGGGCTTACAGCCTCCTGACCGTCCGGTGTTGCGATCACGGTGGCCGGGCCTTTCAGTACCGTCACGCAACCATATTTGCGGGCCAGTTCCCTGGCCATCCCCAGACGATCCGCCTCAATGGCGGCAACATTGGTTCCAAGGAGCCGGGCGGCTTCACCGGGATGCGGCGTCATCACGGTATCGGGGCCGAGTTTTTTGGCTAGATCCGGTTCGGCAGCCAAAAAATACAAGGCGTCGGCATCAAGGACGAGACGGCAGGACAACGGCAACAGGGCAGCAAGAAAAGCGGCTGTGTCTGGATGCCGGCCAAGGCCCGGTCCTAGGGCTACGGCGTCGGCTCCGGCTACAACGGCTCGGGCCGCCTGGACTTCTGAGAGGGTAAAGGAAGAATTCTCGCCAATCGGCATGGTCATGACATCGGGGTGCCCGGCTTTGAGCGCTACCTCGACGGCTCCGGGGCAGGCAACGCTGACGAGTCCCGAACCGGCGCGAAGCGCTCCCAGGGCGGCCAAAAGTGGCGCACCGGTCAATCCCCGGCTGCCGCCGACGATGACGACCCGGCCGGCGCTGCCTTTGTGAAGCGTGGGCAGGACGGGTGGCAACGCTGCAACGATGCGCGGGGAAATACGGGCGGCCCGGCACGGGTGGGCCGTCTTGACGGCGCGGGGAATGCCAATTTCGCGTACCAGGAGTTTGCCGACAAAGGGTGCCGCCTCGGTGGCGACCAGTCCTGTTTTGACGGCTTCGAAGGTGACAGTGGCATGGGCCATGACCGCCACCGGGGATGGCCGTCCCGTCTCTCCGGAAAGCCCGGAGGGGATGTCCAAGGCAAAAAGAAAGGAGCGCTCGCGCAGCCGGTTGACGGCGGTCACAATGGCGGCCATCTCCGGGCGTAGCGTGCCGACGAAGCCCGTGCCGAGAAGACCGTCAATGAGGATGTCCGGTGGATCAAGCCGGGAAAGGTCAAGTTTGGCCAGCGGTAGCATGGGCAGACCGAGTTTGGCGGCAAGCCGGGCGTTATAGCCGGCCGGCCCTTTGTAGCGGCCGCGCGGCCGGGCCAGAGCCAGCGTAATGTGCGCGCCCAGTCCGTCAAGATGGCGGGCCAGGGCAATGGCGTCACCACCGTTATTGCCGGGGCCCGCCAGAAGCAACACCCGCTTGCCGTGTACGTCACCCACTTCACCGATAAGGGCGTGCATGGCTTCGCGGCTGGCGTTTTCCATAAGAGCCAGAAAAGACATGCCACATTCGGCCACGCTTGCTGCATCCCAGGTGGCGATCTCAGCTGGCGTCGGCAACGGATCAAAATAGCGTTCGTCGAAGAGCATACGTGGGGTGCCTCCGGCGGCCGGGAGGGGATAATCCCCTCCCGGACCCTCCTTTTCGTTGGGGCTATCGGGTCGCGACTCGATAAGCTCCAAGGCAGCATTTAAAACGGCGTAGTCTCTTTTGCCAATCCGACCTGACCAAGGGGCCCGCCGGAGGCTCCCTCTCTCCTATCTTTCCATGATCACCACAGCCGCTGCGGTAGCCCGACCGTGGGTGATGCTGACGTGCCAGGAGACGGCCCCCATGGCATTGGCTCGTTCTCGGGCTGGTCCATAGAGCGTAAGCAGGGGCCGCCCCAGCGGATCGGACAGAATTTCCAGATGGGAAAAGCCGATACCGTGGGTAAAACCGGTCCCAAGAGCTTTGACAGTGGCTTCTTTGGCGGCAAAGAGTCCGGCCACGCGGGCAAGTTGGACGGGCGGCAGGGCGGCCCGTTCGGCCGGCGTCAAAATACGGCCGAGAAAGCGATCCCCAAATCGGGTCAGGGCGCCTTCCAGGCGGTCCAGTTCCACTACATCGAGGCCAAGTCCAAGGATCATGCTGCCTAGCCTTGTTTTGAGGGCAATAGGGGGAGCGTGAGCAAGTCCGGGCGGGATTATGAAAGCCGCCCGGAGCGTTTTTTCTCGTGCTATTTTGGAAAGGCCGCGATGATGCCGGCCATGGTTGACACGGCTTCGACCATACCGGTTAGGATGGCCCGGGCCATGATGCTGTGCCCGATGGAATATTCACTGATGCCGCCGACGTCGGCAAAGGCATATATGTTGTTATAATCCAAGCCATGGCCGAGGTTGACGCCTAGGCCGGCCCGTCGTGCCTCGGGAATGGCGGTCAGGAGGCGGTCCAGCTCGAATTGGCGTGTTTCGGTGGTTGTGGCGTTGGAGAAAGCTCCTGTGTGCAGTTCGACAAAGGCTGCGCCTGCGGCGGCGGCCGCCGCAATCTGGCGGGACTCGGGGTCGATAAACAGGCTGGTTGGGATATCGGCCTGCCGCAGTGTGGTCACGAAGGCTTTGAGTTCGGCTTCCCGTCCGGCAACGCCGAGACCGCCTTCGGTGGTCAATTCCTGTCGTTTTTCCGGGACAAGGCAGACCATATCCGGTTTGAGGTCGAGGGCGATGCTATGCATCTCCTCGGTTGCAGCCATTTCAAGGTGCAGACGGGTTTTGATGGTCTGGCGCAACAGCCGCACGTCACGATCCTGTATGTGGCGGCGATCCTCACGCAGATGCACGATGATCGCTCTGGCCCCGCCGAGTTCAGCCAGCGCGGCGGCGCTGACCGGATCGGGACTTTGGGCAAGCCGAGCCTGACGAAGGGTGGCCACGTGATCGACGTTGACCGCAAGCAGGGGCATGACAGACTCCTTGTATTGTTTCCGGAAGGGTAAGCTTTTTGCAAAATGGAGGCAACCGGACGAATGGGCCGGGCAATTATTGACAAAGGGCCGGCCAATCCGTAAGTGCGGACTCACCTTCTTCGATAAGGGGGCAGCGCCGCTTTTCGCTGGTCGTTCATGCCCCATCCCTTGAATGACGCCTTGCGTTTTCAAGGGGAAACCCTAACAACGAGTACAGGTATGAATCTTTGTATCGTAGGCACCGGTTACGTTGGTTTGGTGAGCGCCGCCTGCTTCGCCGAGATGGGCAATGATGTCTGTTGTGTGGACATCAATCCCACCATCGTCGAAAATCTGCGGCAGGGCAAAATCCATATCTACGAGCCGGGTCTCGAGGAACTGGTTAAGCGCAACGTGGCCGAAGGGCGTCTGCGTTTCACCACCAAGGTGGCCGAGGGCATGGAGAACGCGTTGTTCGTGTTCATCACTGTCGGCACCCCGCCCCGTGAGGACGGTTCCTGCGATCTGTCCTACGTGTATCAGGTGGCCCGGGACATTGGCACCAGTATGAAGGACTACAAGATCGTCGTCGACAAATCCACCGTTCCGGTGGGCACAGCCGACGAGGTCCGCAAGATCATTAGCGAAGACCTCAAAAAGCGCGGCGAACTGATCGAGTTCGACGTGGTTTCCAATCCCGAATTCCTCAAGGAAGGCGACGCAATCAACGACTTTTTCAAGCCGGATCGCGTGGTCGTCGGCACGGACAACGTGCGTACGGGCGAGCTGTTGAAAGCCCTGTATGCACCGTATGCCCGCAGCCGTGAGAAGGTCATCGTCATGAGCGTGCGCTCGGCCGAGATGACCAAATATGCCGCCAACTGCATGCTGGCCACCAAGATTTCGTTTATTAACGAAGTGGCTAACATTTGCGAAAAGGTCGGTGCCGATGTGCGCGAAGTGCGTATGGGCATCGGTTCGGATCACCGCATTGGCTATCAGTTCATTTATCCGGGCCTGGGCTACGGCGGTTCCTGCTTTCCTAAGGATGTCAAGGCACTGATTGACACGGCCCGCAAATACGACTTCGAGCCCCAGCTTCTGGCTTCGGTTGACGACGTCAACAAGCGGCAAAAGCACGTTTTGAGCAAAAAAATTGAGGAATACTTCGCGCCTCAGGGCGGCGTCAAAGGCAAAACTCTGGCGCTTTGGGGTCTGGCCTTTAAGGCCAACACCGACGACGTGCGCGATGCCTCGTCCTTTGAGCTGATTGCCGACCTGACGGCCAAGGGCATGCGTGTCGTGGCCTTTGACCCGGTTGCCGGCCCCAATACGTCTGCCCATTTCAAAGGCAACGATCTGTTGACCGTTGCTGAAGATCAGTATGCCGTGTTGGAAAAGGCTGATTGTCTGGCCGTGGTCACGGAATGGAATCAGTTCCGCAACCCGGATTTTGGCCGTATCAAAAAGATGCTTAAGGCCCCGATCATTTTTGATGGTCGTAACCTCTATTCGCCGCAGTTGCTGGCCGATTTCGGCATGGTGTACTTCTGCGTCGGACGTCCGGCCCCCAAGGCCTAAACGATTCTGATCACGAATGCGATAACGGAGGGGGCGGATAACCGCTCCCTCCGTTTTTTATTGGGATGCTTTTGAGCGCAGCACCCCCCAGTTGTCGGTCACTGCAGACCATGGAGGCAGGGTATGGCTTCTATGTCCTTGGTCGACATTGACTTGAAACAGTTTGTCAACGAGATGCAAGGGGGCGTAGCAAGGGCAAAAAACGATGATATTTTGGGGTGAGGCTTTGCCAGAGCATACGGTGCAATACCCCAGATGCTCTGGGGAGAACCAATAACTCCGGCAATGCAATGAAAAAAAGAAGGCGCGCCTGAAAAGGGACGTCGTATGTATGGCCGGGCTGCCGCAGAAAAATTCTTACCGGCTGCTGTCTAATGTGCGACGGCAGGAACGCAACATGAGTTCCTGGAGGATGACCCGCTCATATTCAACGGAATGGTCTGGTTCGGAATTTTCCTCTTCGACGAGCAGACGTTCCAGATATTGGGTTTCCTCCCAGAAATCGAGCAGTTCGTCGTCACCGAGATTTTTGATTTGATCTTCCAGGGGAAATTGGTCGGCATCGGGGAAAAATTGGCCCATTAACGGGACTCCTTGAAAACGGAGGCTTGACGTGTTGCGGCCATGTAAACGCCCTTGGTTGTTTTGGCAATCCCTAATTTTCCGGTGTTGCGGGCGCATCCGCGTCTGTGGGGACTGCGGTCAGGGCGCACGGGGGGACGCCGGAAGCTACAACGATTTTTTCCGGTCTGCTCATACGTACTTGGCCGTTTATGATCGCGCCATCTTCGATGACCACCGTTGGTGTGGTCAGATTACCAACTATATTGGAACGATTGTTGAGGGTAATGCGCTGGCTGGCCTCCACATCGCCGACAATGCGGCCGCTGGCAACCAATTCGGCCACGCGGATATGCCCTTCCACATAACTTTCCTCGCCAAGCACTAGGACGCCATCGGAAATGATGTCGCCGATGACGCCGCCGTCGATGCGGACAACACCTTGGAAGTTGAATTGCCCATGATATTGGGTGCCGGCTCCGAGAAAGGCTGTAATGGTATCATGGCAGGGTTTTTTCTTCGATGAACGTCCGAACATGGCACAAATCCTTAAAAATTCCTTGTCTTTTGAATGACGATTGGGTGAACTGCGATGGAGCCGCGCCTAATAATGCGGATTTGCCTGCCGTTGTAGATCAATGTTGATCTGAATCAGACGAACATTGATTTCCTGGATACGGCCAATATTGTCGCCGTATTTTTCCGATAAGGCGCGTTTTTCCTCTTGCAACTGGTAGCGTTCCATTTCCAGAGGGGTGGCCCCGGCCGCAGGCATTGGGTTGGCGGTCAATGGCATGGGGGGAGGCGTACTTTTTTTGACGCATCCGGGAATTATAAAAAACGCTATCAGCAACAGCGAGAGCACTTTTTGGGCTTGGGCGTTCATATGGCGATCCTTTTTTGTTGGATAACAAAAGATCTGCCGGCTGTCCCGCCTAAAAAAAGCGGTTCGCAAACTGTCAATCAGCGCCTCCTGTGGCCGCCACCGAAGGGGAGGGATTTGGCGTTCCCTCAACAATGCGGACTTCGCGCTGGGGGAAGGGAATATCAATGTGTTCCTCGCGAAAACGGCGGTCAATGGTAAAGCGGATATCGGAGGTGGTGGAGACAGCGGCTGCAACGTTATCCACCCAGAAAAGCAGCTTGAAATCCAGGGAGCTTTCCCCAAAATTCTGGAACTGTACGGATGGTCCCGGCTGGGTGAGGACATGGGGTTGCTTTCGGGCCGCTTCCAGAAGGATGTCGCGCACCAGCTCGGTGTTGGAGCCATAGGCCACGCCAATGGCGATTTCCCGGCGGACCGTCGGATCACGGTGGGTCCAGTTAACAAGCTTACCGGCGATCAGATCGGAGTTGGGCACAAACAACGTGGCGTTATCAAAGGTTTGCACCACGGTGTTGCGGATGTTGACCTTGCGTACCTGTCCCCAGATGGCGTCGATCTGGATTGTATCGCCGGCCTGGATGGAGCGGCCGAACAGTAAAATCAGGCCGGCCACAAAATTGTTGACGATATTTTGCAAGCCAAAGCCGATGCCGACAGAAAGGCCGCCGGCGATAACCGCGAGACTGGTGAAGGAAAATCCCAATAAAAAGAGCGAAATGAGGCAGTAAATACCCCACAGGACATACATAGAGGTCGTGTCGAGCACGTCACGGACTCCAGGATCGACGCCCGGACGCAATCGAGGCAGATCGCGGATAAACGACCGGATTGCGTAGAGGGCCGAGCGGGTTAGGAAAAAGCCTGTCAGGATCAGGGCCAACCGGCCGAGCGTCACGCTGACATCGCCCACGGTGACGGTGAAGGCCACTGCTTCCATGAAGAGTTCCTGGCCGCCCAGTTCTGTGGAAAACCAATAGAGCACCAAGAAAAAAAGCGACAGGAAGATAAGCGGAAATCCCAGACCCGAAACCATGGCGCAGGTAACTGCCGAAGCGCCTTCCTGATCGGCTCTGATCTGCCAGTCAGAAACGAGCCGGGAGAGGCCCGTTCCGATTTGGACGGCGGTCAGCAGCAAGAACCAGCCGGCCAGGACCAGCACGGACAGGTGTTGCCAACCGAGGGCGGCCATGACGATCAATACCACCGCCAGGGCCGGCGTGACTCGACCTAAAAGGCGCACCGGGCCGGTGTGGTGTTGCTTTCGGCGGGTGGAGACAAGAAAGAGGAACAGTAGCGCTATCCACAGGGTTGTCAGGACAGGTTCCGGGATATCGGCAATTTGTAACAACAGCCCCAGGGAAAACATGGTCCACAGCCCGCGAAGGGGATTACGGCCGGAAACCAGGGCCTCGGCGCTTTGTCTGACCAAGAACCAGGAAAAAACCGTCAGGCCGGCAGCCAGAAGAATTTCGGACAGAACGCTTAAAATTTCCTGGAGCAAAAGCGGTGCGCCGCTTGATACCCAATGCAGGATGATCCCCAACCCGGCCAGGAGCCAGACTCGGCGCAATTGACCAAGATTTTTTAAATTCGGATACCGGCGGCGCAACCGAAATCCGGCCGCGAAATCCGCTATGATGAGAATGGCCAGACCGACGCCGGCTTGCGTCAAAACGCCCATCGCCCGGGCTGCATCGGTGCCATGGGTCATGGAACGCAGCATGGAGCCATTGGATTTGGTCCACAGGTGCATTCGATTGGGGATGTCGTTCCAGGCCTTAAGGGACAACAGCTCTGTAACAGGCGTGAAATAATAACCTTTCCAGGCAATCGGAATCTTATGTTTGAGCGTATCTTCGGTTTTATCCAGGGAGGCCAGGAAGTCCCGGGCCGGTCCAAGTTCTTTTTCCAGGGTGGATTTGACGCCGGAAAGCGAGGATCGGACGTTTTTTATATAGCGAAGGTAGTAGTTAATGGCGTCGGCAATCTGGGGTTCCGGATCGTCGTCGAGGCGTTTGGCGAATTCTTCTTTGAGGGAATCAAGTCGGGTGGCGATTTTTTCCAATTCGTCCCGGCTTTCCTGAAACGGGGCCATCAGGGCTTCAGTCGCCCGGCGGATGCGAGACATATCGCTTAAAACGGCCCGCAATTCCCAGGGATTGCCGCCGGAGAGACTGATAATAAGCCCTAATTCGTCGAGTTTGCCTTCTTGGGCTGTCAGATCGGTCCGAAAACGCCGAACATTTTTGGGCAGCAATTCTTCCGTGGATTTGAATCTGGCGGCCTGCTGGATGACCGATTCCTGATGGATGGAAAGCAGCACCTGCCAATCTTTGGGCTGGTCCTTCTCGGCATCCGCTTCCACTTTATCCGCAGGGGCTTTGGCAGGGGCCTTTTCAACGGGTTTATCGGCCGGTTGCTTGGCGGGCTGCGGCTTGTCCGGCGTCGTGGCGGCCGGAGTCTGTTTGTCTGGCGTTTGCTTGTCGGGTGTCGGTTTGTCTGCCGGTTGTTTGGCCGGCGTTTGTTTTTCGGGCGTCGTGGCGGCGGGCGGCGGGGTATCCCCGTCAGCGCAGAGAGACAGGGGCGGGATGGTCAGGGACAAGCAAACGAACAGTCCGGCCGCGAAGAAAAAAGAAGAAAAGCGCATACCGCGTGTCCTGTGTTTTCTGGATAGGCATCACATCCTCCGCACACCGTTTGGTCGGAGCGTGCAGAGGATATGATGCATGGTTTTGGGCCTATTTTTATTTTCTGGAATGCCGTCGGCTCAGGCTTTGCGATTTTCCATGGGGGTATAGGCATGGCGCTTGCGGCCGATATAGACTTGGCGCGGGCGATGAATGCGTTGGTCCGGGGAGTGGGTTTCCTCATTCCAATTGGCGATCCAGCCGGGCATGTTGCCGATGGCCGTAATAACTGGATACATGCGGGATGGAATATTCAGGGCGCGCAGCAAGAGGCTCGAATAGAAATTGGTATTGGGAAAAATCTGGCGCGCGGCGAAGTATTCGTCGGCCAGGGCCCGTTCTTCAATTTCCAGGGCAATATCATGGAAGGCGTCGCGTTTGGCGTAGCCGTTTTTGACAAGGTTTTGGTACGTTCTTTTGATAATACGCGCTCTTGGGTCTTCGGCGTGGAAAATACGCTGGCCAAAACCCATCAACCGTCCGGTATGGGATTTGGCTGCTTCGATGATGCGGGAAACCGTGGTGCGTCCGGCCACCACATCTTCGAACATACTGAGCGCGGCGGAACTGGCCCCGCCGTGGTGGCGTCCCCAGAGGGCGCAGATGCCGGAGGAAACCGAGGCAAAGAGGTTGGCTTGGCTTGATCCGACCATCCGTACGGTGGCGCAGGAGGTGTCGAGGGCCTGGTCGGCATGGCAGATAAGGAAAATACTTAAGGCCCGTACGACCGGATCCGGGGCTTCGTAGACCCAGAAAGGCACTGAAAACATCATGTGCAGGAAGTTGCGACAGTAATCCAGATTCGGATTGGGGTAATTAAGCGGCATACCCTGGGACTTGCGGAAGCTGAAGGCGGCAATCGTGCGCACCTTGCTCATGATTTTGGCTGCGGCCAACCGGAAGTCCTGGGCTGAATTGATGTCGTACAGCTCCGGATAATAGCTGCCCATGGCGTTGATCATGGCCGAAAGTATGGCCATGGGGTGGCCATTTGGCGGAAACCCGTCCAGATGACTGAGCAAATCTTCGTGCAAGAGCTCCTGGTCGCGCAGCATGACGCGAAATTCTTCACGCTCGCTGCGGGTGGGCAATTCCCCGAACATGACCAGCATGGCGGTTTCTACAAAACTGGAATGCTGAGCCAGCTCTTCAAGGTCATAGCCCCGATAGAGGATCACGCCGTTTTCACCGTCAATGTGGGTGATGGCGCTTTTGCAGACTGCGGTGTTGGCGTAGCCGGGGTCCAAGGTAATCCAGCCGGTCTTGGCGCGGAGTTGGCGGACATCAAGTCCTTTTTCCGTATGATCGCCAAGAATCACGGGCAGTTCGATGGATTTCCCGTCGAAGGTGAGCGTGGCCGAGGTGGATTCGTTCATGGCGCTTCCTTTTGCATAAGTCTTTATAATAGCCGGCAGCGGTTTCGGTGTAAAGTCAGCCTTTTTTTCGACGTCTTGACCCTGGTCGGTACAAGTGTAAATTCGCGCCCCGCCACGCAAGGAGGGTGTTTTCGTGGAAGCGTTTCTTTTTATTCCCTGTCTGGTGGAGCACGTTTTGCCCCAGGTCGGCGAGGCCACTGTCGTGGTTTTGGAAAAGGCCGGCGTCGTGCCCGTGCTGCCCACCGGGCAGACCTGTTGCGGGCAGTTCGCCTACAAACGGGGGTGCCCCGATCTTGTCCGTCCCCTGGCGAGACGGTTCATCGAAATTTTTGAGGATGCCCCGGCCGTTGTCTGCCCGTCGGGCTCCTGTACGGCCATGGTGCGCCGCTATCCGGAGTTGTTTCCCCAGGAGGACCCCTGGCGCGAACGTGCGGCCGCCGTGGCGGCCAAAACTTTTGAGCTGGGTCAGTTTCTTGTGGACGTCCTCAATTGCGTGGATGTCGGGGCGCGGTTTCCCCTCCGGGCCACTTTGCACGCATCCTGCCAGACGACGCGGGTGCTTGGCGTGGGCGGCCAGACGGAGTTGCTGCTCTCCCACGTAGATGGTCTGACGCTTGTCCCTTTGTCGCGCCCGGAACGGTGTTGCGGTTTTGGCGGAGCCTTTAGCGTCGACTATCCGGAAGTCAGCCAGGCAATTTTGGAAGACAAGGTCAATGATGTGCTGCAAAGCGGAGCCAAGGCGGTGATTACCGCCGAACCGAGCTGTCTGCTCAATATCGGTTCGGCTCTGGCCAAGCGCAATCTGCCGATCAGGCCCCTGCATCTGGCCGAAGTCCTGGCCGGAGGTGACAAGTGAGCACAGCCCCCTATAATTTTGCCAAAGCCGCGGCGAAGGCCCTGGCCGACGGTGAACGTCGGACCATTCTGGCCAAGGCGATTGCCGAGATTCATGTGTTGCGGCGGAAATCCGTGGACGCCATGCCCGATTTCGAAGCGCGTCGAGCCCGAGCCGTGGCCGTCCGGGAAAAGACCCTGACCCGGTTGCCCGATTTGTTGGAAACTCTGGAAGCCCAGGTGACTGCCGCCGGAGGCATCGTTCATTTCGCAGAAGATGCAGCCTCGGCGGCTTCTTTGATCACGCAGCTTCTGACCGCGCGAAAGGCCCGGTTGGTGGTCAAGAGCAAGTCCATGGTGAGCGAAGAGATCGGGCTAAACGATGTTTTGGCGGCAGCCGGCATTGAGGCCGTGGAAACCGATCTCGGCGAATATATTGTACAGCTTGCCGGCGAGAAGCCCTCGCATATTCTGGCCCCGGCCCTGCACGTGTCCAAGGAGCAGGTTTCAGAGCTTTTTGATCGCAAATTTGCCCGAAAGAGTACGGATATCCCGGAGATGACCCGCATTGCCCGGGATAGTCTGCGTCGCAAGTTTCTGGCTGCCGATGCCGGCATTACCGGTGTCAACATCGCCGTGGCCGCGACGGGGACGGTGATTGTGCTGGAAAACGAAGGGAATATCCGGCTGACGGGTTCCTGTCCGCCCATCCATATCGCCCTTATGAGTCTGGAAAAGGTTGTTGAGACCCTTGACGATGCCGCCGCCGTGCTCGACATCCTGCCGCCGTCGGCTACAGGCCAGACGTTGCCTGTGCACCTGTCCCTCTTTACCGGGGCCCGGCGAGACGGCGAACGGGACGGGCCCAAGGAAATGCATCTGGTCATTTTGGACAATGGACGTTCCCAGCTGATGGCTGACCCCATTTTGCGTCAGATCCTGCGGTGTATCCGTTGTGGGGCCTGTCTGAACGTCTGTCCGGTGTACCAGAGTGTGGGCGGCCATGCCTATGGGACGGTCTATCCCGGGCCTATGGGCTCGATTTTATCTTCGGTTTTGACCGGGGCCGTTGGCGACGTGCGTCAGCCCTTTGCCTGCACCCATTGCGCCGCCTGCGCCGCCGCCTGTCCGGTCGGCATTGATCATCCGGCGCTCTTGCAGGAACTGCGTCGCCGTTTGTCGGCCCAAGGCACGGATGCGGCGACGGTGGCGTTTGCTTCTTTGGCCCGTCACCCGTTGCTTTTTGCGTCTGCCGCCGCCGTGGCCCGCACGGCCGATCCAAAGTTGACGCACGTGGCCGGTCTCAGTCCTGGCTCGCCTGTCGGACGTTTTTTGCGCACACGGGCTTTCCCAGGGTTCTCCCGTCCTTTTTCCAGGCGATTTCGAGCGTTGGCCCGTCGCCTGTCCCGGCATGGAGGCAGATCGTGAAAACCCGTGTGAGAAACGCCATCTTGGGTCGACTGCGGGCGGCAACCGCTACGATGGGCCTACCCCGGCCGGCTGCGCCCCTGGCTCCCCGGCGTCCATGCCGTGCCGCTGTGGATTTCGCTACATTCTCCACGGCCCTGACCGCCCTCGGACCGACCTTCGAACTGGCCCATGATCCCGCTGCGGCCCAGGCGGCCTTGGCCGGCGTGATGGCCCGTCATGGGGTTCGAACCGCCGTGCGGTGGAATCATCCCGATCTTGATGCTATGGATGCAGGAGCGGTTATGGCCGCCGCGCATGTTGCAGTCATCGCTCCGGAAGAACTCCCGGACCGGGTCTGCCCCTCGCTCGCGGCTATTGATATGGGGCTGACTGGTTCGGCCTATGCCCTGTGCGCCACCGGCAGCCTGATTTTGGCCGCCGGCCAGGGGCGCGAACGGGGAACGGCCCTGGTCCCCCGGCTGCATGTGGCCCTGGTGGCCAAATCCCGCCTGCTTCCGGACCTGCCGGCCTTGTTCGACAGACTTGCCGGCCACCCCATGCCGAGTGCGGTCAACTGTGTGACCGGCGTTTCCAGCACCGGTGACATCGAGTTTGTCTATGTGCGTGGCGTCCATGGTCCGCTCGCTGTCCACGTCATCGGTTTGGACTGGCTGTAATCCGGGAGACAAATGCTTGTTCGGGGGAGGCGGTTGTCGCCTCCCCTTTTTTATGCGTTCCTCGAAAGGGGGACAGACAAGCTCAGGGTGTTTTGTCGGCCAATTTTGGCCTCCGAAAACAGGATGGGCGCTTTGGTCTTCCCGTCTATTCCTTAAAGAATACAAATCATTTTGCTGCGCCAACTCCGGGATTCTTTTTTAAAAAAATCCGGCACTGGTTGTCATCAAGGGGGCTTTTTTCTAAAAAGTACCCTGTAAGAAGGACTCTGGCAGTCCGGCATTCGAACCACTGGCTGACCGTTTGGGGATATTCCCATTGTTGCGTCAAAACATGGAGGCGTCTATGTCGCGTATCGGCACAATTGTTCTTGCCCTCACCCTCGGTTTGCTTCTGGCTGCATCCCCGTCCTGGGCCAAAGATAAAAAGGAAAAAGCTATCCCGGATATAACCGGGATTTGGAAGGGCGTTTCGGATTCCGTGGCCATGGGCAAACTCGGTCATACTGACGCGACGGATGCCCCAAAATTCTTGCATGTTGAATGGACGCTGACCATCGATAAACAGGAAGGCCGGGCCTTTCACGGCACCAAGACTTCGGCGCGGGCCAAGGAAACCGTGGTTGGCGTCGTTGACGGGGCCAAGTTGTACATGGCCGACGACGACGGTGTGTATGTCGGCAAGCTCACCAGCAAAAACAGGCTCATTCTTCAATATCTTGAGGCCGGGAAGGATTCCAAAGTGGCTTCCATTACCTCGTACGCCCGTGAAGGGGCGCAGGACGATACGCGAGAACAGACGCCAAACGCGCCGCAAGCGCAGTAGCTGCTACTTGGGAAGGGCCGGCACGGCGGGCTGCGGCGCAGGGCGCGGCTCGCTTTTTTTTCGGGGATGGGTGGTGCCGTCACCGAAAATGGAATCGTATTGGGCCGTATCGCCCGGGTGGTTATCATAGCAGTCCGAGGTGACGACAGGCCGCCCACTTTCCAGCAACTCACTGACCGTCACGAAGGTAAAACCGCGTTTTTTGAGTTCCGCCACAAGCGTTGGCACGGCCTGTCCGGTGCCGTGCCCGTTGCCGTTGGCGTGGCCGATGATGATATCGCCGGGGCGCACCCGATCGAGGACGATTTTGACAATACGTTCCGCGGTGGAGGCGGGATCGGGATCCCCGGTGGTCAGACTCCACTGGATGGCGGCCAGCCCATTTTGGGCGAGCATGGCGAGGGCGTCAGGGCGGCACCGGCCGTAGGGAAAGCGGAAAAGCGTCGGTGCGCCGGGGATCTTGGCGATTTCGGTCTCGGGGACGCCCCGTGTTCTGGCTAATTCCGCCGCTTTGGCCCGCAACACGGCATATTGGGCCTGGGTCCAAAGAATTTCCCGACGCATGGCTGCGGGATCAAGCTGGCCGAAGTTGCCATGAGTCCAGGCATGACTGCCAATTTCAAAGCGTGGGTCGGTTAGGAGCTCCATGGTTCGTTTGGGATGGGAGCGCATCCATTTGCCGCCGGCAAAAAAGGTGGCTTTGACCCCGTCCTCCCGCAACGCATCCACTACGGCGCCGTCATAGCCGGAAATCTGATCAGCCAGTTCACACAAGTCAAAGGTCAGGGCAACGCATTTTTCGCCATGCGTATCCACGCGTCGAATCGAGCCCATCAAACGTTCAGGCACAGGGGGTAGGGGGGGCGTGATCGTCTGGGGCGGCCCGGATCGATCCGGCTCGCCGCGATGTCCGGATTTCTTTTCGACGTCAACGGCCCGCAGTTCGTCTGCGGTCCACAGTGCCGAAAAAACCGTTGCCGATCCGTCGGCCAGCGCCGGGGTATGGCCAAGCAGGGGGCAGATCAGTAACGCCGCAGCCAGGAAGGGGGCATAGTGCATGCGGTCCATCCTTACGCAGGCAAAGTTGGCGAGAGAAAAGTCGCCCATGGCCCGCAGGTGATTTCTGCAAAATGCCATTTGCCACCATACGTTGGCAAGTCGGTGGTCAAAAGCGTGGGCGACGATTTGAAACGGCTAGGCTATTTGCCACCTGGGAGAAGCTTTTGGAAGGTATGAAGTCGCTTCCCAAAGGGGGCTGGGAAGCGACTTTCAGGAGGAAGAAACCGGAATCGATGCAGGTATCGTCGAAAAAATGTTTCGGGCGTGTTGCTTCGCGCTTAGCGATCCGTACTCTTGGTCTTTTGGGTGTGTTTGGACGACACGGCTTGTGAAGACGGTTGGGTTTTCGTCGCCTTTTCAACCTTGGTCGGGGCCTTGTGGCGGCTTCCCTGGACGATATGGGCATCGGGCCGGGCTGACGCGCCCCGGCGGGAACTGGCCTTCGAGTGGCGATCAACCTCGGCCACACGCACGGCCTTGTGATGATGATGGCCGGCCTTGCCGCGTCTGGCGACAATTGAGGGGGATTTGCGCGGCGTGTCGTCGTCCGTGGTGGATGCTGCCATCATGGAGCCGATCGAGCCGGAGTAGGAGGCTTCGAGGATACGGGTGGCTTCTCGGTTGCGGATCTGCTTGGTGCGACCGCCCAGGACGACGGCGATAATCCGGCTGTCGCCGCGTTTGGCCGTGACGATGATATTGTAGCCGCTGGCGCCAACGTAGCCGGTCTTGATGCCGTCCACGCCTTCACAGGTACTGAGCAGGCGATTCGTGTTGGAATGCACGGATCCACAGTGATTGATTTCCAAAGTGGAGTGATAGCGCAAGGCCTGGGGGTAGTGGCGCAAATAACTTGTGGCCAGCTTCATAAGGTCGTGGGCTGTGGTCAACTGGCCGGGAGCCGGTAGACCGTTTGGGGTCTTGAACGTGGTATTGGTCATGCCGAGTTCACGGGCTTTCTGATTCATCATATCCACGAAGTGGGGCACGCCGCCGAAGTGCTCGGCGATGGCGACGCAGGCGTCGTTGCCCGAAGCCACGGCCATGCCGCGCATGAGTTCATCCAGGGTGACCGTTTCGCCGGCCCGTAGTCCCATATTGGAACCGCCTGTCGTATCGGCCCGATAGCTGACTTTGATTTTTTCGGAGAGGTTGGCCCGTCCCGCCGCCAAGGCGTCGAAAATGAGATACATGGTCATGACTTTGGTCAGTGAGGCAGGCGCAATTCGTCTGTCCGCATCCTGTGTATAGAGGATTTTGCCCGTTCCGTAGTCCATGACCAGGGCTGATTTGACGGCCAGCTTCCCGGCTGACTTGGCCGGAAAAGCCGTTTTGGGCCCAATCAGGCACAATACGATGAGCAAGAAGACAACGCGGCGCATAACGCCCCCCCCTGTTTCAAAAAGTGATACGAAACCCGCTTGGGTCGACTCTCCCTCCATGCCCTCTTAAAGCAGCATGAACCATGCCAGGATAATGTATGATTTTCAGCCAATTGGCGGCAACAACCTGGTGACATGGAAGATTTATGGAGGTGAAAAAATTCTCTATCCGAGGCGGAACGTCTTGATCGGAATCATGCAATAAGCAGGATTGTTTTCATCAAACGAGGCGTTTCATAATGTTAAACGTTCCTGGCGACAAGCGCCAATTGACGGAGCTTCTCGATTTTCTCCAGATACTCGCGTTGGTAGGCCATCCCGTTGGCTGTGAATGCCGCTGCTTTTTCTCCATGAATCAGGCACCATTGGGCCAGCACCGGATTGGGTCGCATGGCGCCGTATGCCCGGATCATGTGCAGCAGATTGTGGCACACGGGCATATATGAGGCCGTCTCCACGAGTAAGTCCGCAAAGTCCTCTTGCGGGCGAAAGAAAAACTGCCCAACCGCCCGGGCCGCCTGGTAGTTCGAACCGGAAACTAGATAGCCGATCATGTCCGCCCTCTCCAGCCATTCTGGCGTAAAGGGACGATTCCAGGCCTCGGGGATGGTTTCCTCTGGTGTGTAGGTACATTGTCCGGTGGCAATGGTTTGAGCGATTTTTTGGGCCAAGGCCGGCCAGAGGCTGCCGGCGTGCTCCATGTCGCGGCTGATATCCGGAATGTTTTTTCCCGGGACGCGGCGCAGGCGCAAAAAAGGGAAATATGCCTCAACCGGTGCGCCTGCACGGGCAGCCACTCCGGCCATGATGCGGTCGGCATCGAGAAAAAACGCGTTGGGTAAGGTTTCAACCCAGGCAGCGAATTCCCGGCCGGTGGTGCGCCCCATTTTGTCCCAGCCTTCCAGATAGGAGTGTGGCGCCGGCCCAAGTCCTGGATAGTGGGACATACGGCCGGCAACGATCAGCGGTATGCCGGGGAGCGCCTCTCGCAGGAGGAGCAGCATGGCGGCCATCCTGTCAAGGTAACCGTCGGGATGAGGCACAATGGCCCGGAAATGGCGCTCGATGGCTCGGCCAAGGGCTGGTGCGGCGGCAAAGGCCGCCGGGTCAAGATAAAAGGTGTAGCCGTCCCGATTATGCAGAAACAGGGGACGATTTTCATGAAAAAGATTGACCACCAGGGCCGTCGGCCTTGGGACGGCCGGCGGCGGCAAAAACTGATTGGCCAGATCACGGGTATGTAGGTATTCTTCGGCTTTGGCCGCCTCAATAAGCTGGGCGACGAGCGGCGGTACGAATCCGGGAGAGGCCGTCAGGGTCAGGGGAGACGCCAAGGACGCAAATGAGGCGTCCATACCAGCCGCCTGGGCCGCTTCGGCGCAAAATTGCATCTGACAATTACCGCGAAAAAGGATCATGCGGGGCCTCGTGAAAAGCCAGTGACGCGTCGGCAGGCAGTTTGCAAGGCGATTTTGGGGAGGACGGTTTTTCCGCAGCTATGTATATCAAGACATTTTGCATGCACCCGCTCGACGTCAACAGCTATCTTGCCTGGGTGGACGACGGCCGGGCTGTCGTTGTGGATTGCGGTGGCCAACCCGGGCTGCTGCGCGACGAAATCAAGACCCGGGGACTGTTGCTGACGGCGGTGTTGCTCACGCATCTGCACTATGACCACGTCCTTGGCGTCGCGAAGTTATCCAGGATGACGGGCGCCCCGATTTTCGCCTCGGCCGCAGACGCCGTTTTGGCTGAGACAGGCATAGGGAGTGGAGCGGTCGAAACGCCTCCGACGATCCCAGCTTTTAATTTTGAAGATATTGGAGCCGGGCGGGTCAGTTTCCTCGGGGAACCCTGCCTGGTCTTGCCTGTTCCGGGCCATACCCCCGGTCATGTGGCCTATTTTTTCCCAAAATCCCTGGTTGTTTTTACCGGCGATTCGCTTTTTTGTGGCAGTGTCGGTCGCACGGACGGTCCTGGCGGCGATGCTGCGCTGTTGTTGGCCTCCATCCGGTCACGGCTGTTTGCCCTACCGGATGCCGTGGAGCTTTTTCCGGGCCATGGGCCGTCGAGCACCATTGGCCGGGAGAAGGTCGAGAATCCCTTTTTTGTTGGAAAAGAGCCTCATATCCCGTAGATACACGACGCCCTGGACTGGAGATGGCGAATAAGCGGTCCGGCTGTTGGAGCGCTGCCGGTCGCGGCGGTGATGAGGTCGCGTGGACGTAACAGCCGTCCTTTTTCATAAATCGTTGTGGTCAGCCATTGGCGCAGCGACGAGAAATCGCCGGCGGCCATGTGCCGGGACAGATTCGGGATGGCTTTGCCCGCTGCTTCGAACAGGCAGGCTGCATAGACATTGCCGAGGCTGTACGTAGGGAAATACCCGAAATCTCCCGCCGCCCAATGGACATCCTGCAAGACGCCGGCTGTATCATTGGGTGGGATTATTCCCAAAATATTCCTTGATTTTTCATTCCAGGCCTGGGGCAGATCGTCCACCTCAAGCTCCCCGCGCACCAGCGCCAGCTCCAATTCGAAACGCAGCACGATGTGCTGGTTATAGGTGGTTTCATCGGCATCCACCCTGATAAGCCCTGGCGTGATGGCCCCGACAGCCCGGAAGATGTCCTCAGCCTCCAGGTCGGCCAATTGGGGAAAGTGCGTCGCTGCCAAGGGCAAGGCGTACTCCCAAAAAGGCTGGGATCGGGCGACCTGATTTTCCCACAGGCGAGATTGGGACTCGTGGACCGCAAAAGAGACAGGTTCGCCCATAGGCGTCCCGTAGACGCCGTTGTTGCAATGCCCCAGGCTGTAGAGGGAATGCCCTGTTTCGTGCGCGGCTCCGAAAAAGGCCTTGGTGAAGTCTGTTTCGTCAAAACGGACGGTGATGCGGGTGTCGCCCCGACCAATGCAGGTCGAAAAGGGGTGGGCCGAGACATCCAGGCGCGAGGCGGATTCCGGCAGACCGAGCAAAACGGTGATCTGGTGCAAGAGCCGTGTCTGGGCGGTTGTGGGATAGGGGCCGGCAGGAAGGGGCTGCGGCGCGGGAGCATCGGCCACAGCATTGATAATAGCCGTGGTTGCCGTACGCAGTTCGTCCAGAATGGGGGCAATTGTCGAGACGGTCTCGCCCGGTTCGAACGCGTCGAGCAGGGCGTCATAGGGTTCTTCCGCATAGCCGACAGCAGCGGCCTTTTCGAGAGACAAATCCAGCATTTTTTGCAGGTGGGGCGCAAAGGCGGAGAAATTATTTTCTTCCCGGGCCAGTTCCCAGGCCCGTTGTCCGGCGCTGGCCGCCTGGGCCAGGGCCACAGCCAGATCCTGCGGGATCTTGACGGCCAGATCATAGTCCCGTCGCCATTCCCGGATATTGGTCGCTTCGATGGACAGACCGTCGCGGGGCAGATCCGAATTTTCGCAGGCATCCAACCATTGGCCAATATGCGGATCCGTGGCCCGGGCATGTAAAATGGCGGTTAATGCGCCGATTTGTTCAGCCCGGCCGGCGTGGGCGGCCGGCGGCAACAGCACTTGTTGGTCCCAAGACAGAAGATTGAGCGCCGAGGCCAGATCCGTGGAGGTCCGGCCATGGGCGACAAGCTGGTCATAGGCTTGTTGGGCATTCATGGCTTGGCGCTCCGAGCGGCTGTTTTGGCCGGGCCGGCTTTGTGGGCGGCCATCATGCGTTCGTAGAGCGGTTGATAAAAATAGCTCACATCGCCTTCATTTTCGCTGGCATGGTAGGCGCAATAAATGTTCACGTCGCCAATTGTCCAGGCGTGGTAATATTTTTCAAGGTTTTCCGTGGTGGGCGGTCCATAGGTGCGGGTCAGCCCGGCCAGGGCAGCCTTGTAGGCGGCCATCCCATCAAAATTGATCCAGACGTGATAGAATTGATCCTGATAGAATTCATAAAATGCTTCGCGGACGGGAGCGCCTTCTATTGCTTTGGGACCCTGGGGCCAAATGCAGGTGGTGACCTGGGCTGCCGCGTTTGTCTCGTAGACGGCCAGCCCCGGTTTGCTGTTGGCGGATACGCCCCAGGACAAACCTCCGAATCCTGCCGGTGGTCCGGTGACGGCAGGAGCGGCTTCGCCGGAAAGAACAACCGGCGCGGAAAAGGCTGGTTGGACAGGCGTATTTTGGGAAATGGCCTGGGCAGGCGCAGGGGTTTGCTGTGGCGTCTGGCGCGCTGGGGGAGCGCTTTTGGCTGTCTGAGAGGCCGGTGCGATGGGCGCTTTTCGGGACTTGGGAGCACAGGCGGCGGTGGCCAGGACGAGCATCAAAATTACGAGAAGGCGGCGTGGCATACGAGGCATGCAATTCTCCGGACAAGGACGTGAGGTTCCCGTCATGCTAGCCAAACCCTGGCGGAAAGGAAAGGGGGTGGCGCGACACGGCGTGTGCTACGGATTTATTGGGGAAAAAACACTCAGGGCGCGGCAAAACCGAAGTGGGACAACACGGCTCCGGCTTCGGGGGTAACCAGATAGTTCAGAAATGCGGTGGCGTCCTGTTGATTCTTGGCACTTGTCGCCAGGGCGGCGATGTACGCAATGGAAGGAGATAATGGAATATCAGCGGCGACATCCACTGCTTTGCCGGCGATGGATGCGTCCGTCGCATAGACGAATCCGGCATCAAGATCGCCGCTTTTCAGGGCAGCCAGAACATGACGCACGGACGGGTAATAGACCAACTTGGATGTCAGGGCGAACCACAGGGCTTTTCGCTGCAAAGCGCGCTTGGCATAGCGTCCGGCGGGCACGGAGTCGGGATTGCCGACGCCGATGCGCCGCACGCCGCCCTGGGACAAGGTCTCAAGGTCCGTCACATGGGCCGGATTGCCGGCTGGAACGGCCAGGACCAGGGTATTGCCGGCAAAAGGCACACGAGTGGCCGCAACAACGCGATGCTTGTCGATAGCTGTATTTATGGTGTCCGCGTCGGCGCTTATCAAAACATCGCAGGATTCCCCGCCTTCCATCCGCGAAAGGAGCGCGCCCGAGGCGGCGAAAACCAATTTTAGGGAATCGCCTGGATGTGTTTTTTCAAAGTCCGCCTGCATAGTCGTGAGAACGTTCGTCAGGCTTGCGGCCGCGAACACGGTTATTTCTCCGGCCCTGGCCGGAAATGCCGTCGCCAGAAGGATCAGTATGCCGGCAGCTAGTTGTTTCATATGCATTCCCTGTGGTCATGAGATGGCTATGACCCTACCCGATCACGAAGAGAAGGAAAAGAGTCGGGATGACGCGTCAGGAGGCCATATCTCGGCTGTGAACGCCCGACATTGACAAGGCCGGAAGTCCATGATTGGTAAATTCCCGGCCGGGCTCTTCGGCCTTCTTTTTTTGCTCCGGCTGCGGTCGGGGAGCCCCTTGCAGTGGGCAAACCCAGGAACAGAAAACAACCTCTGAATTTTGGAGTGATGCATGGATCTTAAGATCAATCTTCCCGAGCGGGAAATGCCCCGGCAGTGGTATAACGCCCTTCCGGATCTGCCCACGCCCCTGGCGCCGCCCCTTGATCCCCAGACCAAGCAGCCTGTGACCCCGGAGCAGTTGGAAGTCATTTTCCCAAAAGCCGTCATTGAGCAGGAAATGTCGACAGTGCGTTGGCTCGACATTCCCGAACCGGTCCTTGATATCTACAGGCTCTATCGCCCGACGCCCCTAGTGCGGGCCAAGCGGTTGGAAGAGGCCCTCGGGGTCAAATGTAAGATTTATTATAAAAACGAATCCGTTTCGCCGGCCGGCTCCCATAAACCCAACACTGCTGTGCCCCAGGCCTATTACAATAAAATGGAAGGGGTGCGCCGTATCGCCACGGAAACCGGCGCCGGACAATGGGGAACGGCCCTGTCTTTTGCCTGTTCCATGCTTGGTCTGGCCTGCACGGTGTACATGGTCCGGGTCAGTTACAACCAGAAGCCGTATCGCCGGATTCTCATCAATGCCTATGGCGGTGAAGTTTTTGCCTCTCCCTCGGAAAATACCAAAACCGGCCGGGCCATGCTGGCTTCCGATCCCGAGTGCACCGGTTCGCTTGGACTGGCCATTTCCGAGGCCGTGGAGGATGCCGCCACCCATGATGACACCAAGTACGCCCTGGGCAGCGTACTCAATCACGTGTTGCACCACCAGACCATCATTGGTCTTGAAGTGGAAAAACAACTCGCCATGGTTGGCGACAAGCCCGACTATTTGGTCGGGTGCGTCGGCGGCGGCAGCAACTTTGCCGGTCTGGTCCTGCCCTTTTTGCCACGAAAACTGGCCGGTGAGGCCATCCGGTTTATCGCTGTGGAGCCCAAGGCCTGTCCCACATTGACCAAAGGGCAGTTTCGTTACGATTACGGGGACGTGGCCCAGCTTACCCCTCTGCTGAAAATGCACACTCTGGGCCACGCCTTTATGCCGGCTCCGATCCATGCCGGCGGCCTGCGCTACCACGGCGGCGCACCGATCATCTGCAATCTGGCCAATGAGGGCATTGTGGACTCCACGGCCTACTACCAGACAGAGTGTTTCGAGGCGGCGCGTCTGTTTCTGCGCACCGAGGGCTTCTTGCCGGCGCCGGAAACCTCCCACGCCATTAAGGGAGCCATTGAAACGGCCAAGGCTGCCAAGGCCGGTGAGACGGTCGTCTTTTTGTATTCCGGTCACGGGATGCTGGATCTGGCCTCCTACGACGCTTTTTTGCAGGGAAAACTTACGGATTTTGCCTACCCTGAGACGCATATCGCCGAAGCGCTCAAAGCCTGCCCCGATGTCCCTTAGCAGCGATTCCCTGGGCGCAACGATGCCGTCTGGATCGGATGGGGTGTGACCGGGGTCGGGCGGCATAAAAGCGCGCCGCGCGGAGACAAAAAACGGCCCGTCAAACCATGTGGTTGACGGGCCGTTTTTTGTCTCTCAGACCGTGTGAGCGAAGGGCTACTCGGCGTTAATAATCACGCTGAAGGCTTTGAAGAAGAACCAGATATGGTCGCCTTCCCGCAGGTCCAGGCTTTCCACAGATTCCGCCGTGATCAGGGCGCACATCGGGGTGCCGTCCGCCAGCGCACCCATAATTTCGACGGCAACCCCGTCTCCACGGATACCGGTAATCACACCGGGGAAACAATTGCGAGCGCTGGTGCGGGCCTTTTGTTCGTCCTTGCCAAGGAGCACCGCAGGCGCTTTGATCAGGGCGGTCACCATGCCTCCCTCGGAGAGGCCTAGACGTTCAAAGCTCTCGTTGGTGATGACCGAAACAACCTCCAGACCGTTTTGGGCGGTCAGGGAGATTTCAGTTAACAGCGGACTTTTTCGCACACTGGAAACGGAGCCGAAAAAGGTGTTGCGGGCGCTGGTTTTCATGCGACCCTCCTTGGCGACACAGTGGTTGACGATACGTTGGCAATCCTGGTCGGAAAACGAACAATAAATGGACGTGAGCACCAGACTGGAGTGACCGAGCATGACCTGGACCACCGGCAGCGGCGCTCCATCACGCAGTAATTCCACGGCCCTTGAATGCCGTAAGGAAGTGGGGCTGACCCGGCCGACGGGTAAGCCGGCCTTTCTGGCCTGTTCGTAGAGCTTGCGGCGCACGAATCCCGGATCAAGCCGGAACAGTTCGCCCCGCAATGTTCGGTTGGCAGGACTGGCCGCAAAGCGTTCCACCTCTTCCAAAAATTCTTTGGGCACCACAACCCGGCGCGGGGGAGCTTCAGGCTGAGAACCAGGAAATGTCACGGTTCCCTGGGCCAGGTCAATATCGGTGCGTTCGTTGATGGACAACACCTCGCCCAATTTGGCCCCGCTGTAGCGCAGCATCAGGTAGACCAGCCGCATACGTTCCCTGGCCCGGCGGATAGGGGCGGTGCGGGCCATGTCCCGCCACGCTGCAAAGGCCAGGGTCAGACGTTCGAGCTGCTCCGTTTCCAGGTAGCGGATCTCGTGCGGCACCTTGAAAAGCGCCGCTTGACATGGGCCGGAGCCGGGATGTCGGCGGGGATGAAGGCCGGATGTATCGACTTTGCGAGCGAGTACGGCGCCGGCGTGGTCGTAGAGCCGTCGCAAGGACGAGACATCCAATCGCGAGACCATTTCCAGGATATTTTCTTCTGCGGTACTCATGATACTGGGAAGTAGCGTACATGTTATGTGTTGTAAAGCATAAGTGAATTGTATCACGAATAGTCCTTTCGGCGTGACACCGTTCAAAAAAATATTGAACTGGACACTGTATTCTGTTTTTCAATGCTATCACGAAAAATAAAATAAACGTGATAGCGTTTTGCTGTCAGTCATTTTCGACTATTATACTGTATTTTTACGAGATGCTGTCTTTTTTGGAGACTTACTGTACAGTTTTAACGTAATCTGAAATCAACTTGCCGCAGGCAGGAGAAAACCTTTACGGGGCAATGAAGGAGGAAGCATGGCACTGTTTGTTTGCAGTTACGGCAGATTCCACAACAGATGGTCTGGGCGGAAAACCGCTGGGGCGTGGGTCGCCTTGGGGCATGCGGCATACGCGGCAACGCCGGCTTCCACCCTCGAAAGCATGGCCGGGGCGGCATGACGCTGACGGCCAAGGTGGTAAAGCGGCTGGCCCATTTCTCTTTGGACGTGGAACTTTCCTGCCCGGCCGGGAAAATCCTGGTGCTGATCGGGCCTTCGGGATCCGGTAAAACGACGCTGTTGCGCCTTTTGGCCGGTCTTGATGATCCCGATGCTGGCCGGGTGGCTCTGGGGGAAACGGTCTGGCGGGATACTGCGGGAGGGGTCCGCATCAAAACCAGGCAGCGCGGCGTCGGACTTGTTTTTCAGGAGTATTCGCTTTTTCCCCATATGACGTTGGCCCAAAACGTGGACTATGCCACAGCCGATAAGGCCTTTGCCGCTGAGTTGTTGGCTCTTTTCGGCATCAGTCATCTGGCTGGCGTCCGTCCCGGTCATATGTCCGGCGGGGAGCGACAGCGCGGCGCGCTGTGTCAGGCCCTGGCCCGTCGCCCCCATGCCTTGTTGCTCGACGAACCTTTTTCCGCTCTGGATGCGGCCACTCGTGTCGCCTTGCGTAAGGAATTGCTCCGGGTGCGCGACCGGTTCGCCATCCCCATCGTCCATGTGACCCACGATCTGGCCGAGGCGGCTTTGCTTGGGGACCAGATCTTGTCCATCAATAAAGGCGTGATCGACCCTGGTTGGTTCGATTGCCAGCTGCGGCTCTGCCGGGAGGAAATGCGGGTGCTGTTTCAGGTCTGTCCGCAAGAGGACAGCCTGTTTGGGCAACACCGCGCGCAGGATGCGGCGGGAGACGCCTGTCAGGCGGGGCCGCTGTCCGTAACCGGAGCCGGGAGGCGCGGCGCGCAACCCGGACAATAAAAGGGAGTCATTTTCATGAAGCGGATTTTATGGAGTTGTCTTTTGGTGTTGCTCCTGACCGGGCAGGCCTTGGCCGAACCCCTGACCATTGCCGCCGGCGCGGGCTATAAAAAACTTGTGACGGAGTTGGCCAAGGCCTTTGAAACCGCCTCTGGGACCAAAACAGAATTGGTTTTGGGCAACATGGGTCAAGTGCTGACCCAGGCCAAAAGCAGCGGGGCAATTGACGTAATCGTTGGGGAAAAGGGCTTTCTTGAAAAATCCGACATCCCTTTTTCGGGAAGCGTCGCAATCGGCCGGGGGCTTCTGGTGGTGGCTTGGCCCAAGGGCAAAACCCTGAACGCGCCGGCCGATGTGGCCAACGCCAGCGTCAAACGGTTGGCCATGCCCGATCCGCAAAAGGCCATCTATGGCAAGGCCGCCACGCAGTACCTGGAAAAATCCGGTCTGCAAAAGGCCGTGGCCGACAAACTGCTTGTCGTGGCCACTGTTCCGCAGGTCACCACCTATCTGTTAAGCGGCGAGGTGGATGCCGGTTTCGTCAATCGCACCGACGTGATGGATCTGGGGCCGGCCATCGGCGGATATCTTGAGATCGACGCCTCCCTCTACGATCCCATTGAGATTGTGGCGGAACAGCTCGTCGCCGCGAAAAATGCTGCGGGGGCCAAGGCATTTGCGACCTTTTTGGCTTCCGAGGGAGCCAGGGACATTGCCAAGAAGCACGGGATGTAACGGGTGACACCAGTTTCCTTTTGGGCGACGGCTTATGACGCCGGCATTGGCTTTCCAATTTTGCTGACGCTTCGGGTTATGGCCGTCGCGATTCCTGTTTTTTTTCTGTTGGGCGTGCCACTTGGGTATCTTCTGGGCCGGGGACGGGGGAGGGGCGTGGCCGTTCTCGATTTTTTGGTTTCGCTGCCGCTGGTGCTGCCGCCCATGGCCGTGGGTTTTTTTTTGTTGCTGTTGCTGGGCCGCCAGGGGCCGATTGGGTTGCCTTTGCGGCATTTTTTCGATCTTGAGATTGTGTTCGGCTTTCCCGGGTTGGCCCTGGCCGCTATCACCTCGGGTATCCCCTTGATGGTCCGCCCTGTGCAGGCAGCCGTTCGCGGTGATCTGGTGCGGCTGGTGGAGTTGTCGGCCGTGCTGGGCAAAAACGCTCCTACGACCTTTCTTCGGGTGGTGTTGCCATATTGTCGTAAAAGCATTGCGGCCGGGTTGTTTCTGGCTACGGGGCGGGCTTTGGGTGAAGTCGGCGTCAGTCTGCTCCTTGGCGGGGACATCGTCGGGCGGACCAACACGGTTTCCTTGGAAATTTACAACGCTGTTTTTACGGGTGAATTCGCTAGAGCAGGTTTGCTTTCCGGGCTGTTGGCCCTGGTCTCCCTGTTGCTGACCCTTGCCCTGAAACGGACTGGGCGTGGTTGATGGAATGGCGCTGCTGGATAATAAGAGAGCTTGACAATCATTCTCAATATGGGTATGTTTCCGTTGCCAAGCAAGGAGCATCCTATGGCCCCGCTCGATCCCCTCTCCGCATTTCCTCCCGGTAGCCGAGTTCGTGTAGAATCCCTGTGTGATTGTCCCAAGGCCCGGGGACGGCTTTGCGCCATGGGCATCACCCCCGGGACGGTGGTGGAAATTACGGCCGGCTGTGGCGGGCCGGTTTGCCTGCGGGCCCGAGGAACATCCATCACGATCGGTCATGGTTTGGCCGAAAAAATTTATGGTCGACGAGCTTCGGATGCCGTTGCAGCGGCCTGATTGAGCGACTCTGCCAGTTTGTACGCGGCGGCAGGGTTCCGTTGTGCCGCATCGGGAGAAGGAGCAAACGTGACCGAGGAAACGCCAGAGATTATCGGCCTGCGGCAGATGCAGGTCGGGCAACGAGCCCGTATTTGCCGTGTGAACGCAGAAGGGGAGCTGGGGAGAAGACTGCGCGACATGGGACTTGTGTCCGGAACGGAAATAGCCATTATCGGACGAGCTCCTTTGCGGGATCCGGTGGCCTTGCGCCTTCGCGATTTCACGCTGACATTACGCAATAATGAAGCCGATCACATCACCGTGACGTTGGTATAAGCTTCACGGTTGGCTTCCGTCAGTCTGACGGGGGCAGGGGACGGATGCGCGCATAAAGCCCGGTTCTGCCTTTGGGGAACCGGGCTTTGTTGCATGGCGGTTTCCGAAAGCAGGGGCAAGCCGCCAGCGGATCCGGGTTTTCCGGCATTGCCGTACATTGCCTGCCTCGTGTAGAAGAGCGACAGCGTCTGTATGGGAAGAGACGTTTATGGAGTAAAAGATGGCAACTGATATTGCAAAATGCGCATGTGACCACTTCTCTGGCGGCTATAACTGTGCACAATCGGTGTTTATGGCTTTGGCCAGCCAGTACGGGCTGGATGAAGAGACTGCTGTCCGGGTGGCGACGGGGTTTGGTTCGGGAATGGCCCGGGGAGAAACCTGCGGTGCGGTGTCTGGGGCGCTTATGGCCTTTGGGCTGGCCGGTGGTGGCGGCGGCCCCAAAGGTAAAGCGGCCAAAGCGGCGACATACGATCGCATTCGAATCTTTTATCAGCGTTTTACGGAGTTACACGGCTCCTGCGTATGCCGGGAGTTGCTCGGCGTGGATCCGTCCACTCCCGAAGGACACGCAATAGCCCAAAATGAGAAGCGTTTTGCTTCTGTCTGCGGTCGGCTGGTCAGTGATGCGGCCATGTTGGTCCAGGCCATCCTTGAGGCGAATCCTTCTCCCCGATCCTGACAGCACACCCGACCCGTCCTGCCCAGGGCTGCATCGGGGAAACACTGTCTGTGTGGCGCCATATGCAAGACAACCCCTCCCACCCCTTGGCTTTCCTGGCTACCGGACAGATTCTCTGCCATAACGCCGAGGGACGGGAAATCCCCTGCCCAGGCAGCGGGCAGGACGCGGCCTTCGTCGATCTGCCGACGTTTGCTCGCCAACGTTTTCTCCCCTGCGGCGAGGGGCTCGTCACGGATAGCGCCACCGGACTTATTTGGCCTACGGATGCCGGGGCGGTTGGTTTTCCCCTGCCATGGGCAGAAGCGCTTGTCCGTGTGGACACACTGGCCAGAACTGGTTGGCTTGGGCGCGCCGACTGGCGATTGCCCAACCGCCGGGAACTCCGCAGTCTTATTTCGTATGGCGCCGCGCGGCCGGCCCTGCCGTCAGGGCATCCCTTCGTCAATGTCTTTCTCGGGTGGTACTGGTCCTCGACCACCGCGGCTTTGGCTCCCGGATATGCCTGGTATGTCCATCTGGAAGGCGGTCGTATGTTTTATGGAAAGAAGGATCAGGACTGTTTATGCTGGCCGGTGGCCGGCGCATCACGACTGCCCCGGACTGGCCAGTATCGTTGCTATGACGCGGGAGGAGCGGAAATTTCCTGTCCAGGCACAGGGCAGGACGGGGCGTTGTTGGCCGGAACCCCCTGGCCGCAACCGCGTTTTTCCCTTCACGAGGATACGGTGCGCGACCGACTGACGGGACTTGTCTGGGCCCGCCATGCAGATGCTTCGGGCGGTCCGGTTCCCTGGGAAACGGCCCTGGCCGTGGCCGCAACGTATGGAAACGGTCACTGGCGGCTCCCCAATATCAACGAGCTGGAATCCCTTGTGGACGCTGGGCAGCACCATCCGGCCCTACCGGCGGATCATCCTTTTGCCGCTGTCGGCGAAGCTTATTGGTCGTCGACCACCAGCGCCTTTGAAAACAATTGGGCCCACGCCCTCTATCTCCAGAAGGGAGCAGTGGGCGTGGGCGTCAAAAGCGCCAGGGAATTTCTGGTCTGGCCCGTTTCCGGGCCGCAGGACTAAAACCGTTCGAATCCTTCGTCATCGTCCTCGGCCGACATCTTCAACGAGATGCCGGTGTTGGCATTTTTCGTGGGAGCGTTTTGGGGTGGCTTGGTTGCTGCCCTTGTCAGTTTGGAGCGGGGAGCGGCCAAGGCTTTGGGCGCAACACGGCGTTGCATGGCCTGATTATCCAGGCGGAAATACGAGATGGTTTCCTGAAGTTGCAGAGCCTGTCCTGACAGTTCTTCCGCTGTTGAGGCCATTTCTTCCGAAGCCGAGGCGTTTTGTTGCACCACTTGGTCGAGTTGCTGAATGGCTCGGTTGACTTGTTCGGCCCCGGCGTTTTGCTCCACGCTCGCAGCGGTAATTTCCTGAATGAGTTCGGCGGTGCGTTGGATATCGGGTACGATTTGGGCCAACAATTCGCCGGCCTTTTCGGCGATCTGCACACTCGAAGACGACAATTCACTGATTTCGCCGGCCGCATTGCCGCTACGTTCGGCGAGTTTTCTAACTTCGGCGGCCACCACGGCAAATCCTTTGCCATGCTCGCCGGCCCGGGCCGCTTCAATGGCGGCGTTTAAGGCGAGCAGGTTGGTCTGCCGGGCGATTTCCTCGATGATGCCGATTTTTTCGGCAATCTGTTTCATGGCGGCCACGGTTTGGGCGACGGCTTCGCCACCGCTTTGGGCGTCCCGGGCCGTCTTGTTGGCAATTTGTTCGGTTTGCTTGGCGTTGTCGGCGTTTTGGCGAATATTGGCGGTCATCTGTTCCATGGAAGAGGAAATTTCCTCGACACTGGCGGCCTGTTCCGTTGCCCCCTGGGAGAGGCTTTGGGTGGTGGCTGATAATTCTTCCGAGCCCGAGGCCACATTTTCCGCACCGGATTGCACTTGACCGACAACCTCGCGTAATTTGCCGATCATATGGCGCAAGGCCGCAGCCAAAGTGCCAATCTCGTCTTTTTGGTCAATGTCGATACGCTGGTTAAGGTCGCCCCGGGCAAGCCCCTCGGCGGCGCGTACGCCAAGCAAGACAGGTTTTGTAATCAGACGGGCAATGACCACCCCGAGCAGGACGGCCAAAATAACGCCAACGGAAACGCCCGAAATAGATATTATTTTTGCGTTGGAAGCGGCGGTTTGTCCTTCTTCTTTTCCCTGTTGGGCATCGGCCAGGGAGATGGCCAGGAGACGGTCAAGCAAGGTAAAGCAGCGCGTCTGCTTTTCCCTGACGGTCACCATGGAATCCTGGCGCATCCTGGCGCAAATATCTTCGACCCGGGAGACCTCTTTGGATAAAATTTCAAAATTTGCGATGGTCTGATCCACCGGTTCCCGGATTTCGGTGCGAATGACCTGTAACAGTTCTTCGCGTGTGGCATTTTTCCCGGCCAATTCTTTAAGATGGGCTACTCCATGGTGCATCTTGTCGTGCCAGGGGCGGATTTCCTGAAGCGTTTTTTGGAAGACCGGGTTGATGATGTCCTGGGCAGGACCGTCGATCCATTTGCCAAAACCACATTTGCTGGAGTCATCCCCTCCGGGGAAGGTTTTTCCAAAAAGGGCCAGTGTCATGGCGTCATCGAGAACTTTGTAGTGGTCGCCCCGGAAACGCTCGATTTTTTGGCGCAGGTCATTGGGGTCGTCGATATCGGTTTTGTCCCATTGCCGGGCTAACTCAAAAGCGTCGTTGTTGATTTTGCTCCATTCTTCCCAGGCCGGGACAAATTCCTTCCACAGTCGTTCGGCTTCAGGCGTCTTGGGCAATTTCTCATATTCGTCCCAGGATTTACGATAACTGTCGCGAAGTTTGGCGACATTCTCGAATTGCCGCTGCCGGTCTTTGGAATCGAGTCCTGGAATAAGCAGGGTCCGTTGGGCCACGCGGATGGCTTCTGCGGCGATCTTGATATGTTGGATATCCTGTACTTCGGGCAGATTGACATCCGTGACGGACGTAAGATGGGACGCTATGCTGGAAAGACCGGATAATCCTACCATGCCAACCACCAACGTGATGGCGGCGGTAAGGAGAAATCCTCCGATAAGTTTTACCCCAAGCTTCAAATTGCGCATGGACTATTCCTCTTGCGATAGTGGTGCTGCTCTGGACTGTTCGTGACGTGGTGCAACACTCCTAATGTTGCTTTTCGGGTTTTGTCAAATTATTCGGCTACTGCGCATGTGCGCTTCTTTGGCGGGGAACGTCACATCCGGAGTGCGTCCGGTCCGGTTTATAGGCGTTTTTTGTTCCAGGTTTGGGTGATAGGCCGTATCTGGCAGCTGTTCCGGACCGTACCGGGTGTCAAAGGCGACCAGGGGATGGCGGAATGACCTATGCATAGTGGAAATTGTCACATCCCGTGTGCCTGAGGCGTGCTCAATGTGTTTATTTTATAGCCAGACCTGCCGAATACTCTGTATAGAAAAAATACAAAGTGTTTTTTCCCCATCCAGGGATCGCGACAGATTTTTTCACAGGCGGAAATGTGCTGCACTTTTTAAAAAAGAAATCCTTCCGCGGGGCTCCTTCTCCGCTTCTGGTCTTTGGCGCAGCGGCTATTCTGGCAGCGGTGGTTGTGGCCATGGCTGTCATCGATCTGGGTCGGGAAAAACAATATATGACCCAGCTTTTATTGGAAAAAGGCGCGGCGCTCATCAAGGCTTTCGAGGCGGGGACCCGCACCGGCATGCGCGGTTGGTTCGGAGCGGAGATCCGGTTGCAACATTTGCTGGAGGAAACCGCCAACCAGCCCGGCATTTTTTACATTGCCGTGACTGATGATGCTGGCCGTATCTTGGCTCATAGCGATGCTTCACGGATCGGACAACCACTGTTTTCTCCAGATATTATGCAGAATTTGGCTCCAGACGCCTCGGAGAAATGGCGACTGGCCCAGGAAGAGGAAGACGGTCGCCGTTCTTTTTTGGTCTACCGACGGTTTGTGCCGTCGGCAGCGGGTTTTGGCCCCCATGGCCTGCGACACCATGCAGCAGAGCGGGATCGAAGTTTTTTTTGCACGGAGGATTGTGACGAGCGCGGCGTACGACGGGATTTACGCGACATTCCTCTTGATATTTTTGTCGGTCTCGACGTGGCTCCAATTGAGGCCGCCAGGCGGGCCGATCTGCAAAATATGCTGACGACGGCGGCAGTGTTGCTCATTCTCGGATTGGGCGGTGTGGTGTCGCTTTTTTGGGCCCAAAGTTACCGGGCCCAACGCCGGGCCTTGCGCCAGACCACGGCGTTGGCCTCGGAAGTGGTGGCAGCCATGCCGGCGGGGCTAATATTGATTGATCCTGAAGGGCAGGTGGCCATGGCCAACAGCGCAGCCGAAGGTTTGGCTGGGGTTGCACCGGGTGGACTTGTCGGACGCGAGGCCGGGACCGTCCTGCCCCAAACTGTTTTAGAGACGCCGACGCCTGGCGAACATGCTATGGATATTTCCCTGGGAGACGGCCCGCCGGCAGCTCTCGGCGTGTCGGTGTCGGCAGTGCGGACCGAGGAGGGCACGCCGGTCGGATCGCTTGTGGTGCTGCGGGATCTCCGCGAAGTCCGGCGTCTGGAGGCCGAAGTCCGCCGGCGTGAAAAACTGGCGGCAGTTGGCAATCTGGCCGCTGGCGTGGCCCATGAGATTCGAAATCCGCTAAGTTCCATCCGGGGGTATGCTGCGTATTTCGGGACGAAGTTTGCTCCCGGCAGCGAGGACAGACAGGCGGCCGAGGTCATGATCCGTGAAGTGGATCGATTAAACCGGGTCATTTCCGAGCTGATCGAATTTGCCCGGCCGTCCGATCTGCGGCGTCGTCCTGTCCGTCTGTCTGATTTGGCCAGCCATGCGGCCCGGCTCACTCGGCCAGACGCTTTGGCCCGGGGCGTGGCCATTGATCTGTCGGCTGCGACGGATGGTCCGGAAATCCTTGCCGATCCTGATCGTTTGAGTCAGGCGTTACTCAATTTGTGTCTCAATGCCATTCAGGCCATGGAGGCCGGCGGCGTCATGCGGCTGTCTGTGGGCACAGCCCCGGATGGTCGGGCCTATATTGCCGTGGCGGACACCGGCGGCGGCATCGCGGTCAAGGATCGTGACCGGATTTTCGATCCTTATTACACGACCAAGCCCCGGGGAACCGGACTTGGATTGCCAATTGCCCATAAGATTATTGTGGCCCATGGCGGGGAAATTCGTCTGACCAGACAGCCGGCCGGCGGAACGTTGGTCACGGTATTGTTGCCCATAACCGCCGACATAACGGAGAAAGATCCTGGAGAGGAAGATGCGGGCTAAAATTCTTGTTGTGGATGACGATGCCGGGCACCTGTCCATGTTGCGCACTGTCCTGTCGGGGTGGGGGTATGTTCCGGAAGGGGCTACGGACGGAGCGGAGGCCGTGCGCAAAATTCAGGAAAAGCCCTATGACGCCGTCCTGCTTGACGTACGGATGGCCGGCATGGGGGGCATGGAGGCGCTTTCCCGCATCAAGGAATATAATCCTGCGGTGCCTGTGCTGATTATGACCGCCTATTCGTCAGTGGAAACCGCTGTTTCGGCGCTAAAAACCGGGGCCTACGACTATCTGACCAAGCCGCTTGATCTCGACGTATTGCGGCTGACCCTGGAACGATCCCTGGACCATGTGCGATTGGCGCTGGAAAACGAAACCCTGCGCCAGAAACTTGGCCCTGAGGCTGTCGGTCCGGAGATTATCGGGAAAAGCCGGAGTATGCGGGAACTCTTTTCCATGATGGGCATGGTGGCCCCGACCGAGGCCACGGTGCTTATTACCGGTGAGTCGGGCACGGGCAAGGAACTTGTGGCCAAAGCTCTGCATGCAGGCAGTCCCCGGGCTGGCGGACCGTTGGTGGCCGTCAACTGTGCGGCTTTAAGTGAAACCCTGCTTGAATCTGAATTGTTCGGTCACGAGAAAGGGGCGTTCACCGGGGCCGAGCGCCGCCGGGAAGGCCGTTTTATGGCCGCCAACAAAGGATCGATTTTTTTAGACGAGATTGGCGAGATTGCCCAACCTATTCAGGCCAAGCTGCTGCGCGTCATTCAGGAACGCGAGATCCAGCGCGTAGGCGGGGATCGTCCCGTGGGCGTGGATGTGCGCATCCTGGCGGCTACCAACCGCGATCTGAAAAAGGAAGTGGAGGCTGGCCGATTTCGCGAGGATTTGTATTATCGACTCAATGTTGTTTCCATCATGGTGCCTCCCCTGCGTGAGCGCCAGGAAGATATCCCGCTGCTGGCCCAACATTTTTTGACCCGGTTTGCTGCAAAAAACAGGAAACGCATCAAAGGGTTTACCCCGTCGGCCATGGATATGCTCGTGCGGAGTTCCTGGCCCGGCAACGTGCGCGAATTGGAAAACGCCGTGGAGCGGGCCGTTATTCTTTCCGTTGGAGAATATGTCACCGACCGTGAATTGCCACAGTGCTCTATCCGGGAGGCGGACATATGTGAGGCTGGAGATGCTCCGGGGGGCGCTGGGTTTGCTGGACGTCCTTTGGACGAGGTGGAGCGGGATGTCATCTTGGCCACTCTGCAGGAAACCGGCGGCAACAAAAGTGAGGCGTCGCGCATCCTGGGCATTACCAGAGCCACGCTGCATAAAAAATTAAAAAAGTACGACGAGGAATAAAGCAATTGCCCCGGCTGGTGTGCGCAGGTCTAGCGTTTGATTGGAAGGCGCAAAACCTGATCAATGGAAAGGCGCTTGGGGTTCGTTGCCGGGTTTAAGGTCATAAGATCGTCCTCCTCCACCCCCATTTTTTTGGCAATCGATGCAATTGTATCGCCCTGCTTGACTGTGTAGGTTTTGCCACTGGCTTTGACTTTGCTCTTGGGATTGTTTTGGGCCAGAGGAGCCTTGGCCGGTTTGGGATCCTCGCCCGAGGTTGGCCGGACATCCCGGGCAAATGCGCGCAGTTCGTCCACTCCGGCGATGGGGGGAAGCTTTTCCTTGTCGGCCAGGACACGGAGCACGACGGCAGCCAGAAGTTTTGCGCCGGCGTCGGTCATATGGACGCCATCGGCCGTACGCAGCATCAAAGTTTCCCCGGTGGCTGCGTCCCGTCCATGTCGGGTAAAGCGTCCTTCGGGGTCGGAAAAGGCTGATTGGGTGCTGATAAACCGGCAGCCGGGCGTCGCGGCGCACATGGCCGAAAGCGTGGCGTTGATCTGTTTGACCTCTGTGCCCAGCGCGGTTTCGCCCATGGGAGGGACGCCCACCCAATAGACGGCTACCCGGGGATTGGCTTGGCGACAGATGGCGATAAGCTGCTTGGCCTTGGCGGCGTAAGCCTCGGGCCAGGCCGGGCTGTCAAAATAGATACGGGCGCCGTCCTGGCCTTCCACGGGCATTGCATCATTGGCGCCGATCATGATGACGACAATATCGGGCGACATATGGGCAACCAGTTCCCGTAAATGGGCCGGCCAATCGAGGAGTTCCGGCCGAGTCAGTCCTGTCGAACGCGTGCCGTCTCTGGTAAAATCAATGCCGGGCGCTCCAGAGAGAACCCGTTCCATTTGTTCGCCAAGGCTGATGGAAAGCGAATCTCCGACAATCAGGATGTTTCGGGCTGTGCGTGCAGGTTGTTTGGGCGGGCGTTGGGAAAAAATATTTGACGGGGCTATTTCGGCAGTTTCCTGTGATGTGCCGGAATCCTGACTGCACGCAGCGCCAAGCAGACTGCAACAGCACAGAAGAAGCAGGAGAAGCAGACGAATCCCGCAATGGACCACCGGGAAAGAGGCCGACACGGCGGAGAGCCTTTTCGCGGTGCGGCGCAAGGGGAAACAATGAGAGAAAACGTCGATCATGAATCCCTGACCAGCCTGCGGCGGACACAATGCATGCGCCATGTGCCTAGGCCGGTTTGTTGCACGCGGCATTAAGGCACGCTGGGAACGAGTGCGCCGCGTGACTCCTGTTTTTTAGGTTGCAGCTCCATGTCCTTGCCAATAATTCCCCAAAACGATTGGGCCAGGATGTCGCCGCCGGCCACAGTGAAATGCACCTTGTCGTTGGCCCGGACTTTGATCTTCACCCCTTTTTCATTGGGCAGGAAGGTGGAATAATTGCCCTGATCGTCGGCCAAAAGCTGCCATGTATCCAGGAAATGGCTGGTTTTGAATTTGGCGCATTCGGCAATGACGATTTCATTCATCATCTGGGCCTGTTTGGCATAGGGCGCATCGCCCATGATGGGCAGGCCAATCCAATAGTTGCGGATATTTTTTTCTTCCATGGCGGAGAGGAAATCTTCCACTCGCATGGAAAACACTTCAGGCCAGGTCTTGTTGTTGCTGCCGGCCGGTCGGGGTTTTTCATTGAGATTGATGTATTTGGCGTCATTTGCCCCCATCATGACGACCACGACATCCGGCTTATACTTGTCTAAAAATACGCGTAGGGCCTTGCCCCAGTCGTAATACTTGGGATTGGCCAGTCCGCTTGAGACTTTGCCTTCCTCAATCAACTCCATATTTTCAAATTCAGCCACAGACCGTCGGAGGGACAAGGAAAGTCCGATGGCCAGAGAATCGCCGACGACCAGGATTTTTCGTGGAGAGGGCGCCTTTTCCGTTGTCAACGAAGGGCTCTCCCCGGCGACGGGAGAGGTCGACTTGGGCTTGGCCGGCGGCGTTGCCACCGGTTCGGCCGGGGAGTCGCCTTCCGTCAGGGACGGCCGCGGCGGGGAGAGGGTGGCGAGCAGGCTGGCGACATCCACCGGCTCATCGGGTTTGAGCAGGGGTTGATTGGGGTCAAGCCGATCACGTAGGGCTTCCTCGGCCGATTCGGAAATAGGTTCGTCCCGGCAGGCCAGGGTGTTTTTATACGTCTCGTCGAAAAGTGGCGCCAGGGAACAATCAAGCATTCGGGAATATCCGGACATGCCCGTCTCGCGCCAGATATTGCGCACGCGACGGACTTGATGGGCCACGGGGGACGCCGGACCGTCTCCCAGACGGTCGTCGACCCAGACCGAAATTTTTTCGATGTTGGCCAGGGTCGCCACGACCAGGGCGATACAATATACGAGACAGGCTTTTTTCCAACTCATGGGATTTGGCGTACTCGGGAGTTGAGGATGGGAGAAGGGCTGCCCGGTTGTCAGGGCGCGGGCGTCAGGCCCTTGGCGACACGGTCGGTTAAAAGCCGACAACCAGCCGCGCTGAAATGAACGCCGTCCTTGCCGCGAAGCGATACCGCTTTGCCACCGAGAGACTTTTGAGCGCAAAACATCCCGGCGTTGTCGGCAAAAAGATCCCAGGAGTTGACGAAATGACAGGATTTCACCGCGGCGCAGGCCGCCTGCATTGCTTCATTGGCGGTTTTGGTCCGTTGGCTGAAGGCCTTTTCACGCATGGGGGGGAGTCCTACCCAATACACCGAAACCCCACGTTTCCCGGCAATGGCGAGAAAACGCGCGGCTTTGGCCTGGAAATCCCGGGCCCATTCCGGCGTCCCCCGACCGTTTTTGGCATCATTGGCGCCAAGCATCACGACCAGAGTGTCAGGTTTTTCGGAATCAAGAAATGCAGCCAATGCTTGTTCCCAATCGTAAAAATGAGGGGAATTGAGACCACTTGAAACCTTGCCACGGCTGGACAGCGTTGTCTTTGGGGAATGCAGGGACTGTTCCATGGTCATTCCCAGACCGACGGCAAAGGAATCGCCGACAATCATAACTTTTTTCGGGGCATTGCCCGGCGTTGTCGCCGACGATTTGCCTGTATCAGCCGTTTCCCCCTCCAGAGACAGAGGCGATGTCGGAATGGTCGTTTCCGTCTTCGGGGTGTGCGGTTTTCGTTTTGCCCATGTCTCGGTTGGGGATAGGGCACAAAAAAACACGACGGCCAACAGTGCCGTCACCAGGGACAGGGCGTGGGGCTGTGTCAGGAATGCGTACGTGCGCATGGGGCACGCCGGAAAGTGTTGCATCCAGCCAACTATAGACGTGGCCTGTGGCTTTGTCCAGACGCGGCGCGCGGTGGCCCTGCCTTGGGACAGGCCGTCGCGCGCCGCGTCTCGGGGGATGCCTAGTCCAGGTACTTGCTGGCTACCCAGCCTTCCACGCCCCGGCGCAGGGCCCAAACGCGGGTCCACTGGCCTTCGTGACCCAGCACCTGAACCTGTTCGCCGCGACCAAGCGAGGCAATAATGCCGCATTGGCTCGACGGGCAGGAGCGCAGGCTCAAATGACGAATCATGGAAACGGCATAGACGGCCTCAGGCTGTACGACAACAGGCGCGGGTATCGCCACGCAGCCGTATCCCGACGTCCAATAATAGCCTTCCGGACAGACGGGCGGCGGTGGGGGCATGTACACAATTGGTCTTGCCCTGACCGCGCATCCCGACAGGGCTATAACCAGCAGTAAGCCAAGGAAAAGGTTAAATCCCCGCATAGCCTTCATGCGTTTCCTCCCGCCGTTTGGGCTGTTGTGCCCGTTACGTCCCTGGCTCTTGCCATCTGTTTTGAAGTACGCCCGGAGCCAGGACGAAGAACATCCGTCAGTATTGATAAACCTAGCACCGGAAAGGACGGCGGGTCAACGCGAGGCGTTTGCGCACCATGGGGTGAATGCCTTTACAAAGGCGCATCAACAGGACTATAAACCACCTTTTTTCAATCATGGGAAGTTGCCTCGTAAGGATACCGCCATGCCCCAACATTTTCTGACCATTTTGGATCTCTCCCCCGAAGAGGCCAGCCGGATGCTCGACCGGGCCGCTGCCATGAAGGCCGCCAACTATCGCAGTAACCTCCTTGACGGCAAAACGTGCATCCTCATTTTTGAAAAAGCCTCTACCCGGACCAGGGTCTCCTTTGAGGTTGCGGTGCGTCATCTTGGCGGTTGGCCGATTTTTATGACACAGCACGATTCCCAACTGGGACGAGACGAGCCTATTTGCGATACTGCCCGTGTGCTTTCGCGCTACGCCGATTGCCTGATTGTGCGCACCTTTGGTCATGACAAACTCGAGGGCTTGGTGCGTCACGGCTCCATCCCTGTGGTCAACGCTCTTTCCGATGCCTACCATCCCTGCCAGATCATGGCCGATCTGCTCACCATGCGGGAACATTCCGGTCATCTGGACGGGCTCAAGGTGGCCTTTATCGGCGATGGCAATAATATTGCCCATTCCCTTATAAACGCAGCGGCGCGTTTCCCCATCCGCGTGGCCATAGCTGCGCCCAAGGGGTATGAACCGGCGCCCGCTATTGTGGAAAAGGCCCGGAGTCTTGGAGCGGATGTCGCCATTGTCAATGATCCGGCCGAAGCTGCCGCCGGAGCGGACTATCTGTATACCGACGTCTGGGCTTCCATGGGGCAGGAAGCCGAACACGCGGCGCGGGCCAAAATTTTTGCGGCTTTCCAGATCAATGAGGCGCTCTTGGCCAAGGCCGCGCCTGGAGCCAAAGTGCTCCATTGCCTGCCGGCGCACCGGGGCGAGGAAATCACCGAAGCGGTCCTTGAAGGTCCGGCTTCCATTGTCTGGGATGAGGCTGAAAATCGCCTGCATGTCCAGAAAGCCATTCTCGAATGGGTTTTTACCAAGGGCTGACAGCCCGTGAGAATAAGGAAAATACGCCATGAGCAATATTAAGAAAGTCGTCCTGGCCTATTCCGGCGGTCTCGATACCTCGGTTATTCTGAAGTGGATCAAAAAGACCTACGACTGTGAGGTCATCACCGTTACGTGCGATCTGGGGCAGGAAGAAGAACTCGACGGCCTGGAAGAAAAGGCCCTGCGCACCGGCGCGGCCAAAGCCTACATTGATGACCTGCGTGAGGAATTCGCCAAGGATTTCATTTTTCCCATGCTACGGGCCGGAGCCATCTATGAGGGCCGGTATCTGCTTGGCACGTCCATCGCTCGGCCGCTGATCGCCAAGCGGCTGGTCGAAGTGGCCCGGGCCGAAGGCGCTCAGGCCGTCGCTCACGGAGCAACCGGCAAAGGCAACGATCAGGTGCGATTCGAACTGACCACCGGTATTCTGGCTTCGGATCTGCGCACCATCGCCCCCTGGCGCGAATGGGATTTTGCTTCCCGCACCGACCTGCTGCGTTTCGCCAAGGAAAATGGCATCCCGGTTCCTTCGGACAAGAAGGGTTCGGATCACAGCATGGACCGCAACCTCCTCCATTTGAGCTTTGAGGGCAGCGAGCTGGAAGACCCCTGGAACGAGCCGAGCGCAGACACCTATCTGTTGACCGTGCCCCTGGAACAGGCTCCGAATACGCCCGAAATCATCACCATTGATTTTGAACATGGCGACCCGGTGGCCATTAATGACGAAAAGCTTTCGCCGGCCTCCCTTATCAAAAAGCTCAATATCCTCGGCGGCAAGCACGGCATCGGCCGCATTGACATGGTCGAAAACCGGTTCGTGGGCATGAAGTCGCGCGGTATTTATGAAACTCCGGGCGGCACGATTCTGCACGTCGCCCATCGTGACCTCGAAGGTATTTGTCTTGACCGCGAGGTGATGCACCTGCGCGATGGACTTATCCCGAAATATGCCGAGATGGTCTATAACGGTTTCTGGTATGCACCGGAGCGCAAGGCCTTGCAGGCCATGATCGATCAGGCCCAGGAGCGGGTCACGGGAACTGTACGTCTTAAACTGTATAAGGGGCAGGCCTATCCTCTGGGACGGAAATCGCCGAACAGCCTTTATAATCCCAAATTGGCCACCTTTGAAAAAGACGAAGTATATAACCAGGCCGACGCTACCGGCTTTATCCGGCTGGTTGGCCTGCGCCTGCGTGGCCAGGGTAAATAACGAGCAGAGAGAAACGGGGCGTTGCCCTGGCGGGGGGCGTTTGCCCCCGCCCCCTCGCAAGGAGGGGCAACACGCAGCCGGTAAGATTTTTGGGGGAGGGTGGGGGTCCGGGAACGGGAACTCCTTCTCATCCCGCACCCGGAGGGAAGCATGTCCACGAAAATGTGGGGCGGACGATTTGGTGAGGGAACCGGGGCCTTGATGGAGGCCTACAGCGAGTCCATGTCGTACGACCGCCGTATGTACCGCCAGGATATCGCCGGCTCCAAAGCCCATGCCCGTATGTTGGCCAAACGCGGCGTGTTGTCCGGCGAGGAAGCGGAACGCATTGTGGCCGGGCTTGAATTGGCGCTTGATGAAATCGAATCGGGCGTATTTCCGTGGCGTCAGGAGCTCGAAGATGTCCACATGAATGTGGAGCAGCGTCTGACCGAGCTGATCGGACCATTGGGTGGCAAACTCCATACCGGACGCAGCCGCAACGATCAGGTCGCCTTGGATTTTCGCCTGTACGTGGCGGAGAGCCTGGAGGTTTGGGGACGGCTGTTGCGCGAGTTGGTCGGCGTGTTTTTGCACCGCGCTGCCGAGCATAAGGAAACGCTTCTGCCTGGCTGCACCCATATGCAGCCGGCGCAGCCCGTGAGCCTCGCCCACCATCTGCTCGCCTATGCCTGGATGCTGCGTCGCGATAGCGAACGCGTGGATGATGCGCTCAAACGCGTGCGGGTTTCTCCCCTTGGCGCGGCGGCCCTGGCCGGCACCACCTATCCGTTGGACCCGGCTTCTGTGGCCCGGTCCGTCGGGTTTTCCCACGCCTTCGGCAACAGCATGGACGCCGTGTCCGACCGGGATTTCGCCTTGGAGGCGTTGTTTTGCGCCTCGGTCATTATGGCCCATTTGAGCCGTTTTTGCGAAGAGATTATCCTTTGGGCCAATCCCCGGTTTGGCTATGTGTCGCTTCCGGATGCCTATTCCACCGGTTCGAGCATCATGCCGCAGAAAAAGAATCCTGATGCTGCTGAACTGATGCGGGGGCGGGTCGGTCGGGTATACGGCTCGCTTATGGGCTTGTTGACGGTGCTCAAAGGCTTGCCTCTCACGTATAATCGCGATCTCCAGGAAGATAAGGAACCGTTTTTCGACGCCGACGATACCGTACGGGCGTCACTGCGGGTTATGGCCGGTATGCTGGAGCAACTGGCTTTCCGTCCCGACCGCATGCGCGAGGCCCTGGGACAGGGCTATCTCAACGCCACGGAGTTGGCGGATTATCTGGCGGCCAAGGGTGTCCCTTTCCGGGAAGCGCACCATATTACGGGCCGGGCCGTGGCTTACGCCGAGTCCAAGGGAGAGCCTCTTGAGCGCTTGACCCTTGCAGAATTGCGTGCATTTTCATCGGCGATAGACGAAGATGTCTTCGAGGCGCTGCGGTATGAAACCGCAGTGGCCAGACGTAACGGCCCGGGCGGCACCGGTCCCGAATCCGTGACCACCCAGATGGCGGAACTTTCCAAATGGCTTCAAAGACGCTAAATCTCCAGCTCCCCTGCCTTCAGGCCATAAGTGGCATTATCGATAAGGCGCTTGATCTCGAACAGTCGCTGCAGGATATCCTGCGCATTCTGTCCGAAACGCTTTCCATGAAGCGGGCTACCATCACCCTGGTAAACCGTTCCACAGGCAAGCTCGTTATCAGTGTTTCTCAGGGACTTTCCCCTGAGGAAAAAAAACGAGGCGTCTACGGTCTTGATGAGGGCGTCACAGGGCTTATCTTCCAAACGGCCCAACCCTATGTTGTGCCGGACATTCGTAACGAACCTCTTTTCTTGGATAAAACCCAATCTCGAAAGATCGAACGGGATCGCATTTCTTTTGTCGGCGTGCCGATCATCCTGCATGGCCAGGTTCTCGGCGTGCTCAACGTGGATCGTCTGTTCGGCGATGAGATTGATTTTGAGGAAGATGTAGCCTTTTTGACCGTCGTGGCCACGCTGATCGCCCAGTTTATGAGCCTCAATGAGAAATACGAGGCCAAGGTTGAAAACCTCAAGCGCGAAAACGTTTCGCTTAAATATAAACTATCCCAGGAAACCCGGGGCCTGTATATCGTTGGCAAAAGTTTGGCGATGCAGGAAGTGCAACGCCAGATCGAAAAAGTTGCTCCCACCCGGGCGACCGTTTTACTGCTCGGCGAATCCGGTACAGGCAAAACGCTGATCGGCCGCATTATCCATGACCTCTCCGAACGCAAGGATTATCCCTTTATCAAGGTCAACTGCGCTTCTATTCCTGAAAATCTTTTGGAATCGGAGCTTTTTGGCTATGAAAAAGGGGCCTTTACCGGAGCCGATCAGACCAAGCCCGGCCGTTTTGAAGAAGCGAACAAGGGGACGATTTTTCTCGACGAGATCGGAGAATTGCCGCTTGGGCTTCAGGCCAAACTGTTGCGCGTGCTCCAGGACAAGGAATTTGAACGACTGGGCAGCAATAAAACGCGACAGGTGGATGTGCGCATTCTGGCCGCCACTAACAAAGATTTGGCCTCGTTGGCCGAGCAGGGGGCTTTCCGGCCGGATCTCTACTATAGACTCAATGTCTTTCCGTTGCAGACGCCGCCGCTTCGAGAGCGCAAGGAAGATATTCAAAGTCTGCTGATTCATTTCTTGACCAAAGTTTCCAAAGAATATGCCCGAAAATTGACTTTTTCCACTGAAGCGCTGGCTATTCTGAAAGAATATGACTGGCCGGGCAATGTTCGGGAAATGGAAAATTTGGTTGAGCGTTTGGTGATCTTGGCTGAAAAAGAGCGTATCGACGCTGACTTGATTCGTCCCTATCTGACGATGCAGTCCAGGGAAGAGCATGTTGATCTCGACGCTATGGGCAACGAAGTTTCGCCTTCGCTGAAAAGTCTTGAAAAATCCGTCATTATTGATGCCTTGCGTCGCAGTGGCGGCATTCAGCATAAGGCGGCCCGCGAGCTGGGCATCACCCCGCGTCAGATAGGCTACCGTGTCAAAAAGTATAATCTCGAATCCCTGGTGGCGGTTCAGCGGGTAAAAAATCGGGCCTGATCAATCATCCAGGACGCAACGTTTGAGAATGCAACGGTGTTATCAACCGGAAATGCATGAAAAGGCCGCCATAAGGCGGCCTTTTCCGTTATTAACGAGTCATCTCCAGATAGAGGGCATTGAGTGCGTCGAAAAGGTGCATACGGGCTTCTTCGAATTCCCGCATCTGACTGTCGGCTTCGCGCATTTTACCCCGTGAGGCCAAATCCGCAATGATTCTGGCCAGAGCGTGGACTCGTTCATGCTGCTTGCCGATTTCCCGAAAGATAGGGTTGGAGCCGAATTTTCGTTGGCCTTCGCCGTCATACCAATGCCCAAAGACACATTGGTGATGATCGGCCACTGCACTTGCGTCCAACTGGACGTATCCCAAAAGGACGGATTCCAGGCGGGCCCGCCATGCCAGGTGCGCGGTTTTTATTGCGGCGATGTCAAAGGGAACCGCTCCGAGTTCAAATTCGTTGATCCGCTTGGAGAGCAAGCCTGTCAGATTGGTCAGTTCCCGGGCGGAAGAATTCACCTGCTGCGTTGCGGCGGCCATGCTGCCGATATTACGGGCGACAGCCGTGGCCCGGTCGGAAATCGTCCGGGTGGCCGCCAGTCCTTGTCCGGCTTGTTCGCGCATTGCGGCGGCCTCGTGGGAGGCCGCCATCAGGTTTTGGGCGATGGTCGCCGTAGACTGGGAATGTTCTTCGGTTGCGCTGGAGCTGGTAAAAACAAGGTCTTTAAGCTCTTCGACGATGCCTGTGATGGCGCCCACTTCCCGGCTTGACGCCAACATGGCCTGCATGAGGTCTTCTGTGGCGACAATTTGTTTTTCGGCCAGTTGGACGCTGTCCTCACTCGCCTGCGTCGCGCTTTCAGTGGCGGCAAGATTGTTTTGGGCCATGGATTGGATGGACGTGATGGCCGCTTCGACATCTTTGGTGGCGACCATGGTCTTTTCGGCCAACTTGCGGACTTCGTCGGCGACCACGGCGAAACCTCGTCCGGCCTCGCCAGCCCGGGCCGCCTCGATGGCGGCGTTGAGGGCAAGCAGATTGGTTTGGTCGGCAATATCGGCAATAACGCCCAAAATGACCCCGATGGATTGGCTATCCCGGCCCAGGGCATCCATATCGCGCTTGAGGGCGACCGCTTTGTCCCGTACGCCGACGATAGAAGCCGTCACCTGACGCAACCCTGTGACGCCGCCGGCGGCTCGCCCCCCCAGCGCTTCGATTTGGCTGGCGTTGCGTCGAGCCACGTCCGCCGCCCGTTCGGCGGCTCCGCGAGCATTATCCATATTGGCGGCGATCGCATCGCTAGCCTGCCGGATTTGTTCCACGGAAGTCGCCACGCTGGCGATATGGTCGGCGGCATTGCCGGCGGACGTATCCAGAATTTCCATAGCCTGGGTCAGGCCTTGGGCCGATCGTTCGATCTCAAGGGCGTCATTTTTGGCAGTCTTGGCCATTTCATTGGATTTGCCGGAATGTGTCTCGAATTCGCGTGCGTAGGCGATGATTGTTTCCACGGCATTCTTATCGTCAATGCAAAAATTTCGGATGTGTGTGAAAGCCGGAGTCTCTGCGCCAATGGTGGACGGCAGGAGGCGGCCTGTGGCCAGAGAATCCATGAGCGCCTCGGTTATTGCAGCCTGTCGGGACAAGGGGAGCAGACGTCGAATGACGATCCAGGCAGCCACGGTCGCAAATATGGTCCAACCAGCGGCTGCCGTCTGCAAGAGGGCGGGGGCTCGGACAAGAATGCCTGGATACAGGGCCAGGAGGAGCGTCAGGCACAGATCGATGGCCAGAAGACTGGCGAGGAGAATCAGGTGGATGGGACCGAAGGCGGTGTGAAACGGACGAGACATGGATATCTCCCAGGATAAAATTTTTCCACTGAAGACCTACGATCTGTCTTCGATCGTGTCGATTCCGCCATTTTTTGGTGCATCAATTTCCTATATAGGGCTTGATGGAATGCTATATGAGGACAGGAGAAACTCCCTTAAATAATATGCGGTATGGGCGATGTTGGCGTCTTGTGGTTAAACAGTTTTGTAAGTGATCAAGCCCTTTTGGCATGATCACTTTTTAGAAATAATAATGGCCGCATGTCAACAGTAATACGATCTCTGATGTGAAAATCAGTGGGCTCGAAGCAACGATTTTTTCGAGGAGGTGAGGATGAAGACAGGGAGGGAGCGGCTGGGCAAAATAGAATCAAGCGACGCGAAACGTCGCTTGGTGGAATGCGGACAATGTTTCGGAGAGAGCAGGAAAAAGCGGACCCCGACCAGGGGTGGCGTCCGCCGCGGGCCGCGTAAGGCCCG